>Ga0302287_10000008_pt1 | contig 268514 bp, 240 predicted proteins | sample III_Fen_E2_4_FD_200452 | JGI IMG/M metagenome (GOLD analysis project Ga0302287, IMG submission 200452) | Peat permafrost microbial communities from Stordalen Mire near Abisko, Sweden - III_Fen_E2_4 | ecosystem: Environmental > Terrestrial > Soil > Wetlands > Permafrost | place: Sweden... | reverse complement strand
TCGCCACCGAACAGCAAAAACGATGGGATCGACAAAAGCTCCCGTCCACTCATCTCAACCGCCTCCGTAAGGCGGCTTGATGCCAACGTCCACTTCAACTTCTACACCCACAGACTTGACACAACCTGTCCCAGTGGTGCTCTTCGTCTACAAGCGCCCTCAGCAGACCAAGGCGACCCTAGAAGCCCTTGCCAGCAACCACCTCGCCTCAAGCACCGATCTCATCGTCTTTTCCGATGCCGCCCGCAGCGAAACAGATACGGCCACCGTCGAGGAGGTGCGAAGCCTTTTTCAGGATCTGAAAGGATTTCGTTCCGTACGTTTGATCTGCCGCGAGACCAATCAAGGACTGGCCAATTCTATCATCCAAGGCGTCACCGAAATCATTGAGGTGCATGGCAAAGTTATTGTCCTTGAGGATGATTTGATCACGTCGAGGAACTTCCTGGACTTCATGAATCAGGCGCTAGATTCTCATCAGGATAAGAAGAGCGTATTCGCGGTTTCGGGCTATGCTTATCCGCTTCTGAGCACTCGCACTTCCAAATTCGATGCCGCTTACAGCCACCGGGCCAGTTCCTGGGGATGGGCAACATGGCAAGACCGTTGGTCACTCGTCGACTGGTCCATGAGCGATCATTCAGAATACCTAAAGGATCCCAAGCGCATTGCGGAATTCGAAAAGGGTGGTGGCGATCTCCCCGACATGCTTGCCCGACAGATGCAAGGTCTCGTCAACTCTTGGATGATCCGTTGGGTCTATTGCCAGCGCAAGTTAGGGCTGGTCGATGTCTTCCCCACCGTCTCCAAGATCTCGAACATCGGATTTGGAAGCGAGGCAACGCACACCCAATGCGGCGATCTACGCTATCGCACCCCTCTGGATCCAGGCGAGCGACAAAGCTTCTGCTTTGCCGAGGAGCCATCTGTGCCCTATCCCGTTTACCTGGAATTGCGCTGGAAGTTTTCCACCTTGCGTCGCATTCTATACAAGCTCGTCGACCTTTATCAGCTGCCAGAACAGCGTCAGCAATTTCGCCAACAGATCCGGTTCTGGCTCAAAAGACGAATCGGCCGCTAGTTGTATCCTAGGGGTGAAGCTGTACCTGAGAGGTACTTGAATCCCTTTATCACGAAGAGTGAGAGAAATCCCCATACTGCGACAGGGTGAAAGCCACTGCGCCCCAGATTTCGCACCATGACCTTCAACCGATACCGCATATGCTTTCGCTGGTTGATCTGCGAAATTCCTTGTCCAGATTTGCGGTAGCTGTACCCGACCAGTCCTGTGTGCAGCCAAGGGACGCGGGCAAGTACGGCCCGGATCTGCCAATCCCAGTCTTCATACATCCGCAGTCCCGTATCCAAGCCCCCCAATCGCTCATAGAGCGCTTTGGAAAAGGCGAATTGGTTGCCGGGGATTCCCCGCTTGCGCGCCGTGATCCGATACAGCTGCCGCCAATGCGAGGCTTGGCAAAACGGGCGCGTGTCCAAGGTATCCAGTACTCCCCGGTCATTGTCGGCCATGTGGAAACTGGAAATCACGAAGGCATCGGGATGAGAGCAAAGTAAGGCCAGCGTCTTCTCAATCACATCATCCTCGAACCAGTCGTCCCCGTCCATGTTTATGACATATTGCGAGGTGCACATTCGAATGGCCTTGTCTCGGTTCCCCGAGGCCCCAAGGTTCACCGGATTGCGAAAAAGCTTGATGAAAGGGTGGTGCTTCTGGAATTCCTGGGCCATTTCCCAGGAATTATCGGTCGATCCGTCATCGCAAATGACCAGCTCATCTGGCAGGCGTGATTGAGCAAGAACACTCTCGATGGACGTCTTCAAGAAATCGCCGTTGTTATAGTTGATCATCGCGACACTGATGGTCATGATCCCTCGTTACCAGTAGCAGCCATTTTCTACTTTGCGCGCCCCTTGGGGAGTGTCTTCCGGTGCAGGTATAGAAACTTGAAATGAAGAGAGTGTTGGAGTTTCAAGACTTCTCGTGCGCCCATAGACATGGTGCCAGAACCCTCAGGTGCGTTGAAAAAAAGTGCAACAATCCAATCAAGGCGTTGACGCGTACTTTGTCGAGGTGAAAGACTTCAAAAGGTGAACAACCTAACGGAGAATAAAATGCTTTCAAGCGATTAATTAGAGACACCTCCGGATTGCACCATTTCGGCAAGGAATCATGAGCGTCACATGTTCCGACCAGACGTGGAGCAACATACATTTTAATACCGGCTTTTTTTGCACGATAGCCATAATCGAAATCACCAAAAGAATGACGATAATAAGGGTCTAATGTTCCCATTTTGCGATATACAACATTAGGAATGATTACACAATTGCCATTAAAATAGCTGCACGATTGAAGAGCCCCATTGGGACGAATCAACTTTCCGGAAGAATCTCTGCCACCATAAGTTACTACCAAAGGATCCTGTACAGAGCAGGTCGTTCCGATAATAATAGCTGCATGATTTTGACTTGCACTTGCCTCAATGAGTTCCTTTATGGCATAAGAATCAAGAGCTGTGTCGTCATTTAGCCAAAGATAATAATTTGGAGAACTCTTTGCGGCAGCCTCCCATGCTTTAATCATGCCTCTATTCCAAAAGAGTTCACCATTACCATTCAAAATAATTACATCAAAAAATTTATTCCGTATTGCATCAGCAGTTCCATCGTTAGAAGCATCGTCAACTAAATAAACTTTGAGAGCATAGCCATCAGGAATAGCGGAAGAATATAACTTTTCAAGACAAGTTAATGTTTTTTCTCTACGATTGTGACAAGTCATCAAAGCCGCCACTCTCAATATTTCATCTTTCGACACAAGAGCTCCCAAAGAGATGTTTTGTCATTTCTTCATCAGACTTATTGCACATCTGCGGCATCAGGCAAAAGCCTACACTACACCAAAATAACACCATACGCGAAGCTGTAATGTTAGGGCTTTCAAGTTTCATTTGAATCGTCCAAATAAGCAGGTATAGTGCAGCACTTTTTACATATATATTGCGAGAGAAAAAAAGTCCTTGTGGGATGGCAATAAGCAGTATCACACAAAAAAGGCCAGCATAGATAATACCACCGTTTAATGCCAACTGAAGCCATCCAGTTTCTATCGTTTGCCGTGAGTCCATATCAAATGAGATCGCCTTATATCCACCCGCAACGCCTTTCCCAATAATCCAATCCATTGGCCGCATATCAGAAATCATCATTTTCTCGACACCAGACCTGGTATCTTCGTCGGCACGTTCTTTTAGATGATCAAAACCGCTAAAGTTGATCACATTAAAATGAAACGCAATGAATAAAACAGCAACAGCTCCTAAAACTGTAAAATAAGCATAATGAAGCTTTCTGCGCCACTGATACGTCTGCAGCAGCAGAAATGCAAAGATATCCATCGAAAAAGTGGCAACAAGATTTCTTCGCGCATTTACAATTGCAAATCCAGCAAAAACAAGCAAGATCACTAAACTGATGACACGTTTCTTTAGATCACCCCATCCCAGCACAAGGAAATAGAATACAAACAATTCTCCAAACGACTTTATCCACCCATCAGAAGAAGTTCCATGTAGAATCTGAGAATTCAAGAATAAGAAAAACAAAAGAAGCGCGCATAATTCCCAACGAAAATATTTCATATTTAGTGAACCATAAAAAAGATCAGCTCTAGAACACAAAAGTGGCAAAGCCAGCAATAGGAAATTTGCTGCACCAAAGATAGAACTGTAAACGAAATAATAATTGGGCACAAACGAGTGCCCCACCATTACCCCACCCCAAACAACAAGCAAAATCACTAAAATCTGCCCCAGAGCTCCTAACTCCGAGAGACGTGAGATTTTAAAAGCGCTAACCACACTTACACATAAACCAACAAATGCGATGATGCGGGCTACAGTCACAAGCGCAGCGATAGAATAACTGGAAGCAAAAAAATCACCAGCCGAGTAAACCAAAACGCCCAAAAGAAAGCGCCACAGTAAACGCTGCTCCACCTCCAAACCTTCCGTCAATGCATCATCCTTTGCGATTCCTTAAGTACATCATGGTAGATCTCCATTTGACGACCCACGGTTCGTCTACTGTCATTCCTCTTCTTGCCAAGAATGTACTAGCCAAATTAACTTTTAAGATTTTCATCTATCTCAACTCCTGCAAATCACGATATACAGAAGCAGTTAACTGAGCTGTAATTTTCCAGCTGTAGTTTGATAACACATCTAACTGCATCTTTTTTGCATCCTGATATTCGTCATTCTTTTCTATTACAGATTGCAATGCTACAGCAAATCCTGAAAAATCAATAGGATTAAAATACAATGCACCTTCCCGAGCAATCTCTGGAAGACATGAACCATTACTGGATAGAATCGAGCAGCCTGCTTTCATGGCTTCCAGCAAAGGAAAGCCAAACCCCTCATACAAAGAGGGCAGTAATAGACACATGGCATTTGCATAGGCAGCAAAAAGTTCAGCATCAGAGAGAGGAGTCGCATGTACCCTTGTATTCCAGGAAAAACGCCCCACCCTCTGAAGTTCTTTGGGAGAGAACCTTGAGCCCGTGCACACAAGATGTACGTCATGGTTCTGCATAAAGTCATCCAGCGCATCCATCATGGGCCAGAAATTTTTGTAACTATTTTTCCGATCCCCGACATATAATAGATAACGTCCGCGCAGAGGGATCAAGGCTTGGTTTTCGCGTCCTGGCTTCAAGTATTCCGGATCACCATGATGTATCATTGTCACTTTAGACTCTGGAACTGAATAGATCTTCAAGAGGTCTTTCATTGTAGAATCTGAGATACAAATGATGTGATTTGCCTGCTCTATTGATCTCTTGCGTACAGCAAGCCTTGTCTGGATATCAGGAAAGCATTCAGGATACAACTCCGGAATGAGATCATGCACAGTCAGAACCAATGGAACCTTACGTCTGCTGGAAGCCAAATAATCGACATTATGATCCGTCGCATGCATGACATCAATTTTCTTGTGCTCCAAAACCCGCAATGTTTTACGCTCATTTATAGCATTAAGTAGCCAATTCACCTTTCCACGCTGGCAGAACCTGTCTAAGGCCGATACTCCAAACCCCGGCAGGTAGCACCCCTGCGAAAGATCAGAAAAATACCGACACTTGTGCAGATAGGCAGAAAATTCAACATCACACAAACCATTTTCAATCATGGAAGTGCTTAAGCTACGAATATACCTTGAAATGCCTCCATATTCTTGGAGAAAGATCTGATGATCAAATAGAATACGCATTTATGCTGCCTCCAAACAAAAGAAGAAACAGCAATAATTCATCCTTACCAATAGCATGCCCCCTCTACTTTGTCTGCATTTTTAGGGCGTTCCGTTTCTCCTGGCTTTACCCAATATTCATTCATCAATTTTGAAAAATCATACACTGGATTATAATCCGGATTTTCCCAGCGTTTGCCACGAATGCCAAACAGCAACTGGAGACTACCACCAATATGAAATCCCTTCTTGCCCCGGCGTTTAGCATGTGCTGCCAAAGGGAAGCCATAGGCACCACAACCAATCAAGGCGATGTCATAGTCAATGGCATCCATCGCATATTTCATCGCATCCAAGGCATCAAACCATGTTTCGTAAGGCGTTTTTTCCCCACCGAGGCTTTGAACGGCCTTTATAGTCTTCAGCTCAAAGTCCGGCAATAAACCATTGGGGAAAATCTGGTCCTTCTTGAGATATTGCGACTCAATTGTTGAAGCAAAAGGATGAATAACGAGAACTTTTTTCCCCGCCAAAGCATGCGTCCAAGGAATCTTCGAAAAATAGGGATTTAGAAGTTCCAAATCAACTTTTTTTGATGTGCCCAATTCCTTCGCAAACAAGCGTTCTTGAGGCAACCAAGATCCCAAAAGATCGACAAGCGAAATATCCTTGAGCATCACGTCATAGAACCGCTCCAAAGCATCATTTGTTATCGGAAAGAAGCCGCTCCACTTCTGCATTTGTTCGGCAATATTTTCATTCCGCCACCAAGGAAGGCACATTCCTTTCACATATCCAAAAATCGATGCCTTTGAATTCCGCATCCCATACGTATTCTCAAGACAGACAAGCTCTGTGCTACCAAATCTCGCAATCATTTTTGGTTCAGGATCATTCAGTAAATCAATGATCCAAGCAGATGCGACATCCGGATCGCGCTCACATACTGGCTTGGAATACGCATGTGCAAAAGTAAATCGTGCATACGCTTTATGAATAACCATAAGGATAAGGTGAGAGAATATCACATAAATCCTTTCAGCATTTGACTATGGCATTGAGGCATTTTACAACCTATGCAATTTATTGAAAATCTGGCAATGCATCTAGATCAATAGCCGCTCCAACGGCTGCATCCATGTTGTAATATTCCCACTCAGCAAAACGTCCCAGCAAATACATTCCATTTTTTGAGAGAATCGTCTTCAGCCCATCCAACATAGTCCTAGTAGTTTTATCTTGGATAGGATACGTATACTTTTCATAATGATGGGAAAGGTATTTTGGCAAGAATGGCATATGCCCAAGATGTTCAAGAATATCATACATTGCAATTTCATCAGTAAATTCAATGGTCGCAGTCATCTTATTTGCCGCATTATTATGCTCAGAGAAGTTGCCTGTACAAATAATGCGATGTGATGCACATGAACGCCCTGGCAAATACACCCAACTGTATGGGTTTTTAGCAACTTCACAGAATACAGTTGTTGTACCATGATACGCTAACTTCGAAATTTCACTAGTAAATGCAGAAACATCAATGCAATCATTCAATAGCCGCTGAATATTCTTGATATTGCCACAGTAGATTAAACGATCAAATGCCGTACCGTCAACAAACCACTGCACCCCATCCCTTCTTAAGTTTTCAATCTTTACGTTATATCGAACGTCTAAGCCATAAGCTAAACGATCAGCAATACTTTGTGACCCATTATGTTTAGGGTAAAAAAAGCTACTATGAACAAATTTATTTTCTTTTATCTGATTGATATTGTTGTATATGATCTCGTGTACAGTGGGCATAGGTAGCTTGCCCTCTAGCCAAGAAAGAGACACTTTAGACAGATCTCTTTTCCAAACTTTATTGTTATACGGCTCAAAATACAAGTCATACAATGTTTTGCCAAAGCGGCGCATGAGAAATTCTTCAAAATTCTCAGGTGAGGCACCATTATCTTTGGCAATTTCAACCAAATCAGCGATAACTGATTTTTGAATATTTCCATCTAGTTGGTACACATGATTTTCGATGGGATAAGAAACAAACTTCCCATCACCTAGAGAGACGGCCGCATTACGAGTTGCTTTAATGAATTCATCATCGCGATTAAAATTTCCCCAAAACCAATCCAAGACATCATGTCTCTTAGAATTAAAAACATGCCCGCCAGTGCGATGAAAAAGACTCCCCTTGACAACATCACATTTGATCAGCCCCCCAGGACGAGAATCGGCTTCATAAATGACAACATCATGCCGCTTCGATAACATTTTACCTATCGACAAACCAGAGATACCAGCACCAATCACTGCTATTTTCATCTAAATGCTTCTTTCAATTTGTTTAAATCCAAAGTGCCATCATTTTCACAAAGTACCCAATCCTTAGTTTTTGGATATCCATGCCAAAAATTTCTAGGACAAACTTTTATTCCATTATTCATCAATGCAGGCTTGTAAGAAAATGAGCTTTTGCTCGTAATAAGCAGATCAGCATAAACCAAATGAGCAAAGGACTGGTACTCATTCATATCTGAACAAAAATGCACTTCACCATACTTAGAAAACTCGGCGAATTCTTCAGGACGGCCTGTCGAAAATAGCCATATAGCAATAGATTTATCTGTTTCAAGATTATCAAGGACTTGCACAAGTACTTTCTCATAATAATCATTACTTAGCCAACGGCGAGCTTTTACTTCATCATTTTCTTCAATTACTTTATTCGCAATAATAACAGTTCGTCTAACATGTACGGCTATATTAAATTTTTCTCTATCATACTTAATCACATCAGTTTTTCTTGCTGGTGCTGAGTAAAATTTTTCCTTCAATATATCCATTACGCCAAATTGATCATCATAGCCTTGATCTTGATAAGCAAGTAACACTATTTTTGTTCCGGAGTACGAATTTATGATAGCTTGATTTAGCGAAACTTCTGTGGCCTTATGCTCATCAAAACCAGGCAATCGTCTAACATTATACCCATTTTTTAACAGATCATAATACTGTGTTTCACCACGACCGAAGCCCAAAAAAGCATCCCATTCATCTGTCGAAAATGGAATATTACAAAATTTAACTGAAAATCGCTTTGCAAACCAATATCCAGCAATCCAATTTGCCATTTGATGCCCAATGCCTGCGCCAATATTCGGACGGGCAGCGTAATAGCAAGTCAAATTCAAGCTACATCTTTCAGCTTTCTTTTTATTGAAGAGGTAATGCCAATATGAACGAAATGACATCAAATAAAACGCTCCGGATAACCGTCTGCGAATTTCATAGCACATCCGCCGTTTGATTTTTTGGGTAAAAGTTTCTCTTTCCATCACAGTTCTCCTAAAATTATTGACAAAATCGTCAGGAAAATCATCGAAACAACAAATCCCAATAGCTTCCACGGAGACCTGTTTCCCATATCATTTTTTTTGCCATGATTCTGTATTTCCATGAATTATATTCCCCTCCATAATATCCTCGCTTATTATAATCAATGTGGTAATTGATGGATTTCAAAAATATCACAGATTCCTTAAGCCATTTTCCTTGATGGAGGCATCCTCGTAAATCATATGGTATTGGCCACAATGTACCTTTTGAAAGACAAGCTAATTTTATTTTCATTTTCTCTGCTCGCAAGGAGCCAAACCATTCTGACATCCAAGGGCTTTCGTGAGGCAATGCCATTTCGTTCAGAATTTGTTTTTTCCAAAATGCAATTTGATACGAGAACATCACATGAGGAGCTGGAGGTGAGACATACAATAATTCAGGATGTACAGTTCGACTAACATTTTGGTAATTCTGATATTCTAAGCACAACGAATCAAGTCCAAAAGCAGAGAATGCATCATAATACTCTTCCATTTTTTGATGATTAACATTCCCCATAAAGATGTAATCAATCATCATTAATAGCACATTATCCGTTTTTACACAATCCAGTCCCGCACGGAATGTGCGTCCAAATCCACTATGATAGCCAACTTTCGTACACTCTATATCCAGCCCATCACACGAATAATCAAGCGCCTGAGTATTTAAAACAATCTTTCCATTATATTCAGGCCAATACATTTTAAAAAGATCAAAAAAAAGCTTCCAAATATCAGCATACGCATCAGATGAGCTAACAAATATTGTACAATTATTCATTATTCATTCCTGTCATTCGAACGTAATTTTGCTCTAGTTCAACTTTGTCAAGCTGTTCAGCTTCGCTGTATAACAATTTTTCTTGCTCAATTTGCTTATCAAGAGTCAAGCGAAACTTGATGAATTTTGCAGGATTTCCTCCTATGATAGCATAGGGTGGGTAACGCTTACTTTTCACACAGACACTTCCAGCAGCTACTATGCTACCCCTGCCAATGCGTACACCTGGGCAGAGAGTAACATTAGCACCAATCCACACATCCTCTGAAACCATGACATCATCAGCAGTAAGCTCTCCCCAGTTGCCGCTCTCCGGGCGTTGGCCCACTTTATCGTACTTATGATTGCATGTGATCACAGTCAAATTTGGACCAACAGAACAGTTTCTCATTAAGACAAATTTGCCTTTTTGGCTAATAAACTTTGCGCCTGCATTTATGCCACAGAAATCATGGATATAGACATTTGTCTTTGCCCCCCACACCGGCAATTGAATGTTTGCCGTCTTTGCAAAATAGCCATAGCGATCTTTTCGTGACGAAAAGAAATACATTCTTATTCCATGTATTCCATCACGTAACACCTGCCAATGGACACGCAACCACAGCATCAACACATCTCCAAGTTAAAATGCAGTTCAGACACCAAATGCATATCGTATTTCAGTTTTGACACGCGAACCCAAATAGCGAAACCAGTTAGGCTGCCTATTCTTATCCGAAAGCTGCACGACTGAAAGATATTTTGGCTTAAGCTTATTTTTTGCCACATATGCATTGATGAGCAGCTCTGCCAAGAACCCATATATGCGGCTATTTTCATAATATTCACGATCCACTGCAGATAGGCGCATTTCAATCTCTGCCAGCAAATCAAAAAGCCATGTGCAGTATTTTTCAAACTCATACCACGGCATGATAAACATGCAGTACTGCGACAGCTTGTTCGTTTTCTGCAACTGATATGTAAACGCTTCAAGGTATTCCGGGCACCGTATTTTTATTGCATCAATAGCAATCACCAATTCTTTCGCATCACGCATTCTCGACCAGCGAACCCACGTATTTGTCGTAAACACAGTCTTCTTTGGTAAAACAATATCATACGTTTCAAATATTTTCTCCAAGGACGCAGCATCAATTTCACATTCACGCAAAGTTGTACGTGTAGTTACATACAATTCACGCGGCAATTGAAAATTATTTTGAAAGACAAAATACCGTCGATAATGACTCAAACCCACATACTCCACATCTTTCAGATTCTTCCAAGCCCAATACATTCCAGTAAGTTCGCAATAACTTCTATTTTTTAAGCTAATATTATCACCAGTATCATCACCAGTAATGCCCAAATCAGTTGTTGTAAGCGCTTTGCCAACATGAATCGGCATAAACACATTGTCATTCTTGCAGAAATCCGCCTTGTGTGCACAAACCAAAATTTTCACTTTAGATTTCCCCACACACTACTCCATTCTCGATTTTTTAGAAAAATACACTAGCACAAATGATATAAGCGCCATCATCCAAATACAGCACAACTCTTTTTATACAAGCTCACAGCATAACCTTTAGCAAAGTTCTTTTCTTCCATATTCAGCGCCAAGCTATAGACCAAAACCAAATATGCAGCACTGGAAAACAAGCAGGTAAATCCCAATCTCAAATAGGATGCAGGAAATAAACAGTGCGGTATCAATGCGATTAGGAAGATCCCAAGACAAACAGCAAAAAGCCTCATAACCATTTCCTTGAAGAAGCGATTCAATTCTAGACCGCAGCATTTGATCATCTGAGTCAGAACAATGCAACAGCCAACAAATGCTGAAACAATACCAATCACAACAAACCAAAACGGCGGCATCCCCAAAGAAAAAATAATCCCCAATAGCGCCAATTCAGCAATAGATACAAATGACTTGTAACTATTGACACCTTTGATATTTCCAACAGCACTGATTGCTACACCGAACGAGGATGTCAGTTGTTCAATCAAGACTCTGAAAATACTTAGCCGTAAAAACACTACAGTCCAATCAGGAACAGTCGTCAACCACTTCCCAAGAATCCACGGAGTCTCGATTAAGAGGGGAATTGAAAAAAATACGTACATCAAAAATGACAATTTGCTCCCCGTCAACGCAGATTTAATAACAGATTCTCGCTGTCCTCGCCCTTCATCCTTGGTGATCATTGGCGCCAAAGCTCTTTGCATCGTATTGGAAAGCGCAAGCATTTGGCCATTGATCTGGCCTGTAATGCCATTCGCAGCATTCAATACTGTTCCAAAAAAATGATTCAAGATGATTCCCGATCCGTAACCAGAAATCATGCCACTCGCTGTCCCGATCAGATTCCAGCCAGCAAAGTTCGACATTTCCTTCATCAACTTTTTATCCCAAAAACACATTGGAGCAAACACACACTCATCATACTTTGCATGCGTATAGATTCGCATCGAAAGCATTACCAAGAATGAGATGCAGGCCATTGCCCCACCGTAAATCACAAGTTTATCATCACTCGTATGCATCACCAGAAATGCAGTCCCGAGTTTTAGCAAGGCCTCCGCGATGCCTACGACAGAAAAATACAGCATATTCTCATGTGCATTGAGGACCGCTTCATAAGGAACCGTCATCATGGTCGCCACAGTACTTGCGACCATGAAATGGTATACCAAACTCGCAGAGTGAATACGGTCAGCAGGAATATTCAATATCCCGGCAAAGAAAAATCGTCCTGCAACAACCAGCAATAAAGCAACCGCTATTGCTATGGCAAAATGCAGCACCACACTTATGTTGAAGATGATCTTCAGTTTCTCAGAATTTCCTTCACCTTCAGCGTACGACATAAAACGCTGTGTCGCACCAGCCATTGCTGCATGCAAGAAGCCCAGCATGGAAATGGCACCACCGACGACATTAAAAATGCCATAATCCGTGATGCCAAGCGAAGCCAAAAGTAATCGGGTAGTATAAAGCGAGATGAATAGCGTGATCGCCATTTTCCCGTAAAGGAATAGCGTATTCCGAATCACCCGATTGACCGAACTCACAATTTGGCCTCAACATCGGCTCTAAACATTTTTTCCGTTGCGAGCAAGGCAGCCTTCACCACATGATGCATATCGTAGTACTTGTAATCCGCCAACCGCCCCCCGAACAAATGTCGCGATTCGGCATCCGTCAGCGCTTTGTACTTGGCAAAGAGCGCCGAATTCTTTTCGTCGTTCACCGGATAATATGGCTCATCTCCGGGCTTCCATTCGCTGGAATATTCCCGCGAAATCACCGTCTTGGGCTGCGTTCCGTATTCGAAATGTTTGTGCTCAATGATGCGAGTGTACGGCACCGATGCTTCGGTATAATTGACGACCGCATTTCCTTGATAATTGGGCGTGTCCAGCACTTCGGTTTCAAAGCGCACCGAACGGTATTCCAAAACCCCAAAGCGATTTCCGTAAAAGGCATCAATGGGGCCGGTGTAGAGGGTCTTTTCGGCCAAGGCATCCAAAGCCGCACGATCTGCCAAGTAATCGACACCCAAGCGCACCTCGATCCCATCCAGTAGACGCTCGAAGATCCGCGTATAGCCACCGATGGGGATTCCCTGGTAGGTGTCGTTGAAGTAGTTGTTGTCGTAGGTGAAGCGCACCGGCAGGCGCTTGATGATGAAGGCGGGGAGCTCGGTGCATTTGCGGCCCCACTGCTTCTCGGTGTAGCCCTGAATCAGCTTCTCGTAGATATCGCGCCCCACCAGCGAGATGGCTTGCTCCTCCAGGTTCGCAGGCTCACGCCCCGCCATCTCGGCGCGCTGTTCCTCGATCTTGGTTTGCGCCTCGTCGGGGGTCTTCACACCCCATAGTCCGTGGAAAGTGTTCATGTTGAAGGGCAGGTTGTAGAGCTCGTCCTTCCAGCGCGCCACCGGGGAGTTCGTGTAGCGGTTGAACTCCACCAGACCGTTCACGTAGTCCCAGACCTCTTTGTCAGAAGTGTGAAAGATGTGCGCGCCGTACTTGTGAACCTGGATTCCCTCGACGGATTTCGTGTAGCAGTTGCCACCAATGTGATTGCGCTTGTCGATCACCAAGCAACGTTTGCCCCGCTTCTTCATTTCGTGGGCGAAGATGGAGCCATAAAGGCCTGCCCCTACGACGAGGTAATCGTATTCAGCCATGTCGATTCGATTCTTTCAGGAAAAGGCTCATCGTATCGCCAATTAATCCGTTTTCCGGGCCATGCGCTTCACGGGTGCGCGAAGAAATGTTGCCCAGCTAGCAAACATAATTCTCCAGCGTTCAAATCAAAGCCATTGCAAGCGGTACAGAACCTGCGCTACCATACCTGGGTGAGCTGCACCCCGCATTGTGTGTGCTGCTCTGCTTCGCCCAGCAAACCTCACCCCGACCGCTGACGCGGCCACCCCTCTCCCGCTCGACCCTTCGGCGGAGCTCAGGGCATCGCGCCGGAGAGGGGGCAGCACCAACGCAGTGCCAGCAATGCAACAGCAGAATGCACGGCAATGCGGCAGCCAAAAAACAACGGCACCGCACATCCTCTGCCATACCTGGGGCCCCATATTGCGGCCTTCGACGCCGCTCAGGCACCGCAAATGGGGGCAAGCTAACGTCACTTTCCCGCTGCCCGTTGACCGGACACCCGACGACGGCACGGCTTGCTGTTCCCCCTCGCCATTTATTGGAGAGGGGGTGCAGGGGGTGAGGTGTGGGATCCAAGGGGTGGAACCCCTGGGAGCGGGAGTCCAGAGGGGGTGCGGCCACCCCCTTTGGAAAACACAGCAAAAGCATCTGCGACAGAATTTGGCAGCAATTCGAAGAAGCGCTTCGAGAACTCTGATTCACAAAAGCCTGCCAAAGATCGCGTCGGAAACTGGATAAATTCACCATCAGAATCATCCTTCCCGATTCCCCAGGAGCCCACTGGCATCCTTGTCATCCAATTCCAGTTTCGGAATGGCCGTCTTTATCCGCTTCTCGACATTCTTGATCGGCTCGGCCGGTGCGATCTGCTCTGGCAACGTGCCACCGATGCGCCGGATCGCCTCGCGAACTTCCTTCCCGACATCCTGATGAGTGCGGATGGCTGCCCCCTCGGTCTTGATCCCTTCACGAGCCAGCTTTTCGCGCGTCTGCGTCATCCGGAACTGGTTTGCCGCCAATTCCGTCGCATCCATGCGATCCATCAAATTGTCTTTTGGGGGGATCCGCTTGCGAGCCTTGATTTCATCTCGCCCCAAACCTCCATAAAGCCCCTTGTAACCGGCATCATGGAAGACTCCGAACATCCGGTTCTGGACGCCTGCTTGCCGAGCCGCCCCAGACAGCATCTTGAACTCTTCACCCGCCTGCTTGCGAAGCTCCAATCGTTCCAGATCAGTGGCCAACTGATCTCCCAGTTCCTGGCGACGCGTCTGGACCGCGAAATACTTCTGTGCCTGGGCAATTTCTGCTTTGCGAGGATCGCCATTCTGAGCAATCAGATAGCAGGCAAACCTGGAAAGATGGACATCGGAAACCTCGCGGGCACTTCCAGAGCCAAGCGAAACCATTTTGCCGGCGCCGGCAAAATGGTGTGTCGGCTCGTTTCCCGACCGATCACAGGACTGCCGCGCCCGCTCGATGGCTTGTTCAAAGCGCCGCCACTGTGCATACCCCAACAGCGCCTGGAGGTCCCGAGCGCTCCAATACTCCGCGCCATGTTCATTGGTACGCTTGGAACTCTCGAAGGCCGACTCTCCCGTAGGCAAGGAGGGCAGGAACCCAGTATCATGAAGACTCATGCACCCTCCAAAATTGGCATCCAGAAGATAGGTTCCCCCGAACCTGCGCTGCCATACTCCGCATTGTTGTAGTGCTGCTTCGCCCAGCAAACCTCACCCCGACCGCTGACGCGGCCACCCGACAACGGCACGGCTTGCTGTTCCCCCTCGCCATTTATTGGAGAGGGGGCTAGGGGGTGAGGTGTGGGATCCAAAGGGCAGAGCCCCTGGGAGCGGGAGTCCAGAGGGGGTGCGGCCACCCCCTTTGGAAAACACAGCAAAAGTATCTGCGACAGAATCCGACAGAGCTTCTGAAAGTCGATTATTTGGTATCTTAGAGACATGAAGTCACTGGCCGAAGCCCATCCTTTTCTTTTGGATCGCCAAGCTGCCGAAGCTTTCCTATGGAAAAGCACTTACGGTTCCTCCGTCTTTGAAGGTGCCAAGGGCTTGCGCCCTCGCTCTGACCGCTCCAAGGCTTCGGCAAAGACCGCTGCCAAAGGTGCCAAGTCGCCGACATACCCGCGCTTGACCGCTTCCAAGTAACGCGTCCGGCGCCCCACGCTGCCTGGCCCGACGAACCCGTGATCCAGCGGCGAAAGTCCAGCCTGTAGGAAGTGCAGGTCTGTCAGCCAACGAGCCAGCCGTCCATTGCCGTCCCGAAACGGATGGACGAGAAGCAATTCCGCGTGAATCGTGGCAGCGTCCAGGCATGTATCATTTGTCAGTTTCTGTCGAGCAGGCGTCAGCCTGCACAGGAGGCGGCTTTCCAGACGAGCCATGTTGTCCTCTACCAAGTATGCAGGAGGCCATCGGAAACCGCCCTTTTCCATTTCTACGGTTCGGTAGCGACCTGCCCATTCGTACATGGTCCCGAGCCAATCTCGGTGCATCTCACAAATGAGCGCGGCGGTAAACGGCATATCTAAGGTCACTTTCGACCACCAAGACCGTTGGGCTTGCAATAACAGATCGAACTCCGCCTGGTCGATTTCCTTCACGGTCTTGAGGTGCAAACGATTGCGAAGCACTCCGACATCGGCATCCGGCTCCAATTCGCCTTCGCTTCCCGAAGCAACCCGGTACCGCGACATCAAAAAATCTCCGTTGAAATAACAAAGTCCGTCCAAACCTGCGCTGCCATACCTGGGGGCCCATGTTGCGGCCTTCGACGCCGCTCAGGCACCGCACCATAGGGGCAAACGGTCGTCACTTTCCCACTGCCCGTTGACCGGACGCCCGACAACGGCACGGCTTGCTGTTCCCCCTCGCCATTTATTGGAGAGGGGGCTAGGGGGTGAGGTGTGGGATCCAAAGGGCAGAGCCCCTGGGAGCGGGAGTCCTTCGAGAGCCAATCAACCATGCGGAAGTCCTCCGCACCTGCGATACTTCTGCAGCCGACTGTTCGGCTTATCCGGAACGGTCCGCTCGATCAGACCGGCGTTCAAGGCCGCATCCAGGTAAACCTTGCGGAAGTGCTCCCGATCTGACAGGCCCAGCGCATGCATCAATTCCTCACGCGAGGCGACTCTCTCTTCAAGCACCTTCATCAATTGCTCGACTTGCGGGGTGACTTGCGGGGTGACTTGCGGGGTGACTTGCGGGGTGACTTGCGGGGTGACTTGCGGGGTGACAGCAAGCCTAGAACGAACCATCACAGAATCGGCATCGCAGCAAAATTCTGGCACCACCATCCCCTGATGGATAAAGGCCATGCGGATGCGCTTGATGCCAGAGCCATACTTCTCAATCAACCCGGCATCCTTGAAGATTTGGGCGATTAGGCGATTCCGTGGCCTGGAGACGTAGTCGTTGTTTAGGAGATGTTCTACATCCAGCCCCGGCGGCAATGCCCCGGGATTAAAGAATTCGATACGATCTGGAAAGATCCGCACCAGCGAGTCATAAGGAGAGGTGTAGTCGCGGTGGATGATCATGTTCAGAACGATCTCGCGGATCGCCTCCAGCGGGTAGTCCCAACGCTCGATGTGCGCCGCCTCGCCGGTGATCACGATGGCCTTGTTGATGTGCTTGCGCACAAACTGTAGGATCGCCTCGGCTTGTGTGAACAGATCGTCCTTGAGCGTCTCGCCGTCTTTGATCGTGGTCTCCGAAGCGAACGACCCCATCTCCACTCCCGTAAAGGGACTGGGGCCGTCGCAGAATAGCAGATAACAGGCGTTGGTGATTTCTTCACCGCGGATCAGTTCGTTCTTGTGCAGGAAGGAAAGCGGAGTCTCCGAAAGCAGCTCACCACGGCGAGCCTGGATGCGTTCAAGGAGCGCCTGAACCTTCTCCAGCGAAATGTCGGCAAGCGTCTTGCCTGGCCTGAGCTGATAATCCCAGCTCGAATTCAGAGCCATCAGATGAAGCCGCGCAGCTTCTTCAATTCCCATGGCCTGATTGGAGCTGGCCACCCGCTTGTAGTAGCGCCCGCGACACGCCACTGGCTTGACTGGGTACTCTCCGATCGAAAGCCGCACCACAGATCGCCCACCGATCTCCAGTACTTCAGCTTCCGGCATCAATTGTGGGGTCGTCTTGAGCTTGATCTCGTTGAGCCATCCCGTCAGAGTCTCCGGAGCAAGTGCAATTCCTTTGACCTCGCGGGAATCGCCGACGCCCACGTAGACGGCGCCGCCCTTGGCGTTGGCAAAAGCCACCAACGACTGCGTCACATCTTCGTTGAAGCTCGTCTTGAACTCCACGATCAGCGATTCAGATTCGGGAAGGACAAATTCAGTCATACTTCACCACCACCTCCCAATGCCCGCCGCGATCCGATCCAACGCGATGCAATCGGCCCTTGGCCTTTAGCGCCGAGAGATTCTCCTCGATCTTGCGCGAAGAGATGCCCAACCGCTGCGCAAGCGCCGCGGCGCTCAAGGAAGGTTCGGCCGCCAGAATCTCTAGAATCTTGGCCTGATTGACCGACAATTTTTCTCCGACTTTTTCTCCGACTTTTTCTCCGACCCTTTCTCCGACCCTTTCTCCGACCTTGGCAGAAGGTGGATCGGGAAAGGGAAAGCACACCACAAAAGCTCCAGAGGCCTCGAAATACCGGGGCGCAGGATTGCCGGCTTCGCGGCAAACCTTGGCCATGCGCTGAAAACCAGTCCCAAAGGACTCAATGACGCCCATGCGACGAAAGATCTGGGCCAATTGTCGGTTTCGCGGTTGCGAGCGATCTTGCAGACCCAGTTGCTCCAAGGGGATTCCCGTGGCCAAGAGACCAGGACTCCAAATTTCCAGGCGATCAGAAAAGATTCGCACCTGCACATTGCCCGGGTCGGTGTAGTCGCGATGGACCACCGCGTTGATGAGGGCCTCGCGCACGGCTAGGAGCGGAACCGCCCAGACTTCCTTGCGCCGAGGAGCACCGTCCAGCACGACCCCCATGGTGAGATGCTTGCGGACAAAGTCCATGGCATCGTCTAGGGCGACCGGGAGCGGCGCCTCGAACTCCTTCATGTCCAGGAACACCGCGGTATCTGTACCCTTGAAGAGCCCCGCGCGCACGCTGGCCTGAGGATGGAAAACGTTCTTCTCGCAGAGGCTCAGATAGAGCGCGGCGGAAGGATGCCCCTCGTGCCAGAAGAGCGGATCGTCTCGCAAGGATGCGGTCTCTGGGTGCTTGGTCAAGAGATGCGAAATGACAAATTCTGACGACGAAATCGGGACTGGAGCCTCGTCGAAGCTTCCGGCGCCGTAGCGCAGCACCATCTGCCGCACGGCGGTGGCGGACAACTTCTGGGTGGTCTTCCCCACCCGCACGAAGGCCCGCTCAAAAGCAAAAACCGGCCGCACATCACTGGGCGGGACCTGGATTTCCACGTACTGCTCGGGGCCAAAGGCACGCACTGCCATCGAAGGATACAGCACCGGATCTGTATTGAGCCGCACCTTGTTCAGGAAATCCTCGATGGTGGTTTTGCCGATAACAAGTCCCGTGGGCTGCCCGGCATCGTCGAGCCCCACGGCAAGCGTACCTCCCTGGGCATTGGCGAAAGCAACCAGCGTCTGGATGCCTTCTTTCCACTCGCCAAAGGACGCCTTAAACTCCAGCGTCTGCGATTCCACCCGGGTCATGGCGTACATTTCCAACGAGCAAGGTCGCAAAGTTGCGCGCAAGCCGCAGGCACTACAAACCGCTCCGATGCGGCAGGAGCTTCCCGAACTGCATCCGAACCCATCCGATCAGGACGCGCCGCACGAAGACAGAATTTGTCTCCACATAGCGTTTGAAGAGCCGCCGGGGGTCGGAGGTCAGGCGAAAGAACCACTCCAACCCGTGCTCGATCATCCAACGTGGAGCCCGGTGCTCCATGCCGGCGTAGACGGGAATGGCATAGCCAAGACCGAACATGCAGCCGTACACTCGCCCCTTGTGGGAGGCCATCCACATCTCCTGCTTGGGGCACCCCAATGCCACGAAGATCATGTCCGCCTGGGCGTCGTTGATCTTGGCAACCAGAACCTCGTCCTCGGCTTCGGTCAGCGCCCGGAAAGGAGGACACTCATACCCGCAGATCACTGCCTCTGGAAGATCCAGAGCAGCCCGCTCGATGAAGCGTTCCACCACATCGTCGGTGGACCCTAGGATGAAAATCCGCTTGCGAGTCCGAGCGGCCGCATCAAGCAGCAAAGGAAGCGTATCAGGACCAGCCACCTGCGCTTGACGCAACGCATAGAACCAACCCACGCTGCGCGCCACCGGAAGACCATCGGGACAATTGACATCCGCATTGTTCACAATTGTCCGAAATATCTCATTGCGATTCGCTTCAATCAGCATATGGACATTCACAAAACAAACGTAAGCGCTTCCGTGATGATCCGATAGGCGCACCAATTCTTCGACGATTTCTTCCCGCGTACCTGTGGAAATTGAAACATCAAGCACCGGGAGCCGGACCAGCCGCAAGCCTCCTGGCATCGCAAGTTGATCTCTCAGAGCCACTCGTACACCCTGCGAATAGGCATTACGACTGCACTCGAAGCCATAAGGGCATTGTTACGAATGATGGCTCCTTTCTATGCAGAAGAATTTTCCCTCCGGCAGCAAAATCGCCGAGCAGGGAAGCGATTCATTAATCCAATAATAAATTCATTTCGCAGGATTTCATAGCTTGATAATTATCTGAATCAACAACATACACAAGAGCAACAACCACACCAAGTCAACACTGATTACCTCAATTCTCGATCAGCTCTTGTTGTCCCGCTGATAGCTGTAGCCGTAGCCATACCCATATCCGTAACCCCGGCTGCGGCTACGGACCATGTCATTCATGACCGCTCCCTTAGGCTCCACGCCCGCCTGACGCAGACGGCTCAGGGCCGCGTCAATCTCGCCGGTGGCATGTGCCCCCGCCTTGAGAACCAGTAAGGTCGCTCCGGCATAGCTTCCCAGGATAGCAGCATCCGTCACCGCAAGGATGGGCGGCGCATCAACCAAAACCACATCAAAGACTCCAGCCAAGTCTTGAAAGAGCTGCTGCGCCCGCAACAAATGGAGCAGTTCCGAAGGGTTGGGAGGGCGATTTCCGCTCGTCAGGAAGGAAAGCGAAAGTCCGTCGATGGGAACACGAAGTTGTTCCTGCCATGAGGTGCTTCCCGCCAAGATGTCTGCCAATCCGCTGCCGCGCTCCAGCCCAAAGGCCTGGTGTAAATGACCACGGCGCATATCGCCATCCACCAACAACACCTTGAGGCCAGCCTGTGCCATCACCACTGCGGCGTTCTGGCATACGAAGCTCTTGCCGATATTGGGCGAGGGGCCGGTGACGGACAAAATGCAGTTGGAGGCATCGGCCAGCGCAAACTGCAGCGAGGTGCGCAAACTGCGCACGCTTTCCACCACCACATCCTCGGGGTAGGCGTGCGCCAGCACGTGGATACCCGGCTCTCGGCGCTGCGTAGCAGTGCGCAAGCGAGCCTGTGCGGCACTGTGAGGCACCATGGCATAGACCGGCAGGTTGAAGTCCTTCTCAATCTCCTTAGGATCTTCTACCCCATGAAAGAGCATGCGCTTCCCTAGAGCAATACCAGCCCCCAACGCAAATCCAAGAGCAAAGCCCGCCAAGGCGATCACCTTGCGATTGGGTTTGACGGGAACGAATGTCGGCTCGGCAGCGTCGATCAGACGCACGTTGCCGATTTCTCCGGCCTTGACCACCTGCAATTGCTGAGCATTATACAGAAGTCCAGTATATAGGTCGGTATTCACCTGCACGTCGCGTGTCAGACGGATGATCTCCTGCTGCTGCAACGGAAGCGACTTGAGCTGACGCTCTTGCTGGGCCGCTTTTGCCTGGTAGATTCCTTGCACAGAATCCAGTGTTCGCATGTTCGGGTGGGCCGCCTTGAAGTAGGCCTGCTCTTCCTTGCGCTTCTGCTGCAGGTCCACCAGCTTCTGCTGAACTTCCACCTGCTGTTGAAGCATTTCCTGCGCCTGGGCATCGAGATCAATCGACCCCATGCGCGAACGATAACTGTTGAGCTTTTGTTCGCTTTCCTCAAGCTTCTTCTTAAGATCAGGAAGCTGGTCGTGCAGGAACTCCAAGGTCTTTTCGGCCTCGGCGCTCTTGCGCTCCACATTCTGCTCCACATAGGCTTGAGCAATGGCATTGAGATCCTGAGCCGCCTCTTCCGGATCGTCGCCAGTGAGCGTCAGCTGGATAACTCCGGTCTTCTTGCCAACTTCCTGCACTCCAAGCCGGCCGCGCAAAGCCGCAGTAGCTGCCAAGGAAGGCACCCGAAATAAGAAAAAGCGCTGTCCCGCAGGCGCAGCAATCGACTGGACGCGAAGCTGTGTGCCTCCAGAATGCACCAACTCACCGATACGACCGCGCACCAGCTCGCGCGTTCCTTGATACAGACTGAAATGCCCCGAATCCCGCACCTTCAATACGACCATCTCATCTATTGAAGCATTGACGGGAACAGGAGGGCACTCCAGACTGTCGAGGACCAGTTTCGGAACCGGACGTCGAAGCAAACGAGAGACGATCCCATATTTCACCGGCGAAGCAACCAAGTCCATGTGACGAGCTGCGATGGCGCGTTCCAGCACCATGCGGCTCTTGAGAATCTCGATCTCTGTCTCGGCCGGATTCTTCATATCAAAGGCATCGGCCATGCTTCCCAAAGGATTGATCTTAGCTGATCCGTCCTTATCTTCCACCTGCATTAGCGCATCCACTTGGTAGACTGAAGGGATCACACGAGAATAAAGGGTTCCAATCAATCCACCCAAGATCGTGGTGGCCAGAACCAGCCAACGGTAGCCCCACAAGAGCTCCAGCAAGTCCCTAAGAGTCATCTCATCGTTGCGCGTTTCAGACATGTCTCGTCTCCGAAGAATTGACCGGGGCTCTCAGGCGAACAGCCCAGGCGGGTACGCAGTTTTCAATCAGGGCAAGTGATCTCTGAAAAGCTTCCAAACCACGCTGGAATGGATCATCAATTTCAAGACCATCCCACTGCCCCAGGCGAAAAATGCGTCCGCAGACCCAGGGGTATTGCTCTTCCACCCGCGCCTTCTGGTCGCGCGTCATGACCAGCACCAACTCTGCGCCCCGCAGCATCGGCTCATCCACTTGCCGCGCTTGAAATCCACTGAGGTCACTGCTGCGCTCTCCCAGTGCTTGAAGAGCTTCAGGAGCCGCGGGCTTTCCGACTAGCGCCGCAAGCCCCGCTGATTCTACTCGCCAATCAGGCAGAGCCCGGGAAAGGATCACCTGAGCCATGGGGCTGCGACAAATGTTTCCGGTACACAGGACAAGAAGAGTGCGATCCGTCATTTGCTGAAATCGTCAACCAAACTCTTGGTACTCGACGTTCCCAGAGTGGCATAGTAATAGAGGTTGGCTGTAGGCAAGATGAGGCCCACCACACGATTCCAACGAGCAAGGCCGGTCGCATCCACCCACACGATGTCTCGGGGCTTGAGTGGGAATTGATCTCCCAAGGCCAGGGCTAAGGGATTGCGGGCATCCAAGTGATAGAGATCCACCGATGCCGAATCGTGCAGGCGAATCACATACACCCCTTTGCCGGCTGCCGAGAGCGGCGAGAGGCCACCCACCTCGGCAATGGCCTGTGAAAGGCTCATGCGTCCGTTGGTTAACGAAAGGGCCTGAGCCTTATCCACTTCGCCCAGCACATAGACCTTGGCCTCGTCGCGAGTGGGCACCCGCACCACATCGCCGTCCTTCAGAAGCACCCGGCTCGGATCGTCCCCATTGCCATATTCGGCATAGAGGTCGATCGTCGTGGTCTTGCCGTCGCGGCGTAGCTCCACCCGGCTACCGTCGCCTCCGCCAGCAGTCACCCCGGTCGCGGGAATGACCCCACCGGCCTGATTGATGGCATCCATGAGCGTGAGCGGCACGTCGGTGACAGGCACAGCACCTGGCCTCACCACGCCGCCATGCACGAAAACCTTCTGGCTGCGGAAACCGGTGATCTTGACGTCCAGTTGCGGGTTGTTGAGCACCTTGGCAAGCGCGACGAGCAGCTTGGAGCGCAGTTCATTGGCCGTAAGCCCCTTGGCCGGGAGCTCGCCCACATAGGGGTAAAAGATCTTTCCCGACTCGTCCACCATCTGCCCTACCGCAAGGTCCGAGCGGTACTGCCCCAGCGGCATGGTGAGTTCGGGGTGTTCCCACACCGCCACCGTGACCACATCGTAAAGCCCCAAGCGGTAAGGCTGCGATTGCAGTTTGGTCAATGCATCGGGAAGCGTCTGCACCGTCGCACCGTCGCGGGAAAGCCGGGAGGCCGTCTGCGGAGTAAGGCTTTGCAAGCGCACCCGCAACCCGTTGACCGTGCCCGAGGTGTCCACTTCGGAGGAACTTTCAGCGCCTAGATGCATACCAGGAGCAAAGGCGCATCCTGACAGAAAAAGCGTCCCGGTCATCAGGGACAGACGGAGCAATCCCAGGGATTGGATCGATCGCGACAAGGAACTCACCTCTTTCAATGGAGTAGCTCGAAGGTAGGAAAAATGTGTCCACATGGGAATGTCTGCATCATTATGGCCAACTCTCGTAGCGGCCACGCAACGGCACCGGCGGATCCTTCCCAAGGGTTGGACGCAAGGGATTGCCGTCGCCATTCTTCTCGGCTACCGTAGTCATGTAACCAAGGCCCCAACTCGGGACCGGCTCCACTGAGGCTTGGCGCAACGGATGCCAGCCCACGCCGTCGAACTCGACATCCAAACGACCGTCCATCTGCATTACGCCATCGGTGCGTGCAAATCCCATCGAGGGAGCCAATCGCCCGTAGCGCCGCCCCACCCGCGCCCGGAAACCCTGATCCTGGTTCCAGTAGCGCCCAACATCCAAGCGCGTGAACCAGGAGCGATCCCGCGTCTCCCAATCAATCCAGGGCATGAAGAGTTTGCGTCCATGATGCCATTCGGGCGAGTACCAATACCCTGCCGCCCCACCCACCAAGGGACCGTTCCTCCAAAGCGCAAGCGAGGCCTCACCCATGCCACCCTGCCAGGAGCCATCGGCCACACCTCCCTGCAACCACAGTCCGTGGGACAGGGAATTCGCTGGCGACCACCCCACGCCGCCACCCTCCAACCACAGCTGGGGAGTCTGTCGATACGCAGAAAACGTATAACCGGGTTCGAAATTGTGCGTGTACCACAGCAGGTCGCGCGCCCGAGCGTAGCCCAGCAGCTGTGGAATCGGTTGGACAATTCCTGTCATTTCTAGCGCCATCTGGAAATCAAAGGTTCCCACTTCTGTGCCCATGAAGCTCTGCAGCCAAGGCCCAAGCCGCAGCCGCACAAGGCGCGTCGTGTCCCTTGCCAAGGACGGCCTGGCCGCCGGGAGGCCATAGGACAAACCTCCTGCGTACTCCCATTCCCGTCCAGACCAGTCACGCACCAGCGACAGGTGCGCCATCGCCGCCCCCTCACGCAATGAAAGTCGCGCTCCGGTATGGTGGTGCGTGGCGTCGTAGTCGTGCACCAAGGCCGCCTGAATGGGGGACGAATCTGGAAGCGGCGCATCGACCTCCACCCCACCGAAAACCCCTCCTAAGCGCTTTACACTGCGATTACCGTTATCAAACCGCACCACCTGCGATGCTCCATCCCCGTATCCCAGCGTCGCTTCTAGGACACCCAAGCGCTGCGTAGCCACCAAATAGTTGGCGTGCATCAAGCGTGCCCCGCCCCAGATGTCCTGGGAACCCACGGCAATGCCAAGCGGATGGTTCGAACCTTCGAAAAAATCGTAACCAAGTTTCGGATTGAAACTAAGATCCCCACCAGCTCCTTTGACCGGCATGGCATAGCGCGCCACGAATTCCGTATGCGGCAGCACTCCCATGCCAACGATCCAGTTCCAGGAATCCTTGCTGGGGGCCTTGTGATGACTCACCACCCCTTCCAGGGTATTGAAGGGAAGCGTCCAAGCTGTCGGCACCATCCAATAACCGGTCATGCCCTCAAGATTGAGGGCGGCATGAATCGGGAACGCCATGAGTAGGGCACAAACAAAAAGAGACCGCCCGAAACGGGCGGTCTCCAGAGGAAAAATAATCACTCAGGGGTTGCCTGAAGCGCCGGTCGTCACAACCTCATAGCTCAACGACGAGCAAGGCACGGAGATGGTCAAGGCACTTCCGGAAGCCGTAAAGCTGCCTGTGATATCGCCGATCGAAAGCGAAAGCGCATAATTGTACGTGCTCCCCTGAGTCAGTCCGTGGATGACGTTGGTGCCATCCGTAAGGGTCGTTTGGGCAACAAGGCTGCCGCGGGACATAAAGACGGCAGAAAAACCAGCCCCAGATCCGATGGTCGGAAGCGAAACCCCCGCCTCTTTGCAAACAAGGGACACCGGAATGCTGACCATAGTGCCAGGAGCGCTAACATTGATCACGACCCGTGTGCCACTGCTATAAGCCTTGTTATCCAAGGCCACCAAAGTGGAGCCGGGAAGCGAAGCCAAGATTGTCAAACCCTTCGCGACAGGCAATCCCGAAACGTTAATCACGGTATCGCCAGCAGTGTGAACCGTCTTGGTCCAGCCAGGCGTAGAAAACGTTATGGAAACATCATATCCAGAGAGGTTGGGAAGCGAAAGAACAAGCGATCCGCTGTTGTCGCTCATCAACTGTCCCACACCCCATGCGCCGGTGCGATTGGCAATCACCACTGCGTAAAGACCACTGGCGTCTTCCTGAACAACAACCTTCTGATGAAGATCGCTCCATGCCACTTGACCATCTGCGAGGTAGTAAACACCGACAGAATCTCCCTTGGCATAGTACTTGGTCGTCACAGGGTTATTCCAGTTGGCGGGAATACGCAAGGTGAGCCGTACCCCCGGCGCAAACGTGAAGCTTCCAGAGACGCCACCAGCGGCACGAGCGGCCACGCGGGCCGATGCACCAGAGGAAGCCCCAAGAATGGCGGCTCCAGCAAACTGGATGGGCTTGGCAACAACATCCGTTCCCACCGACTGGGTGCCGGGCAAGGCACTGACTGCCTTGGCGACATTAACGCCAGCAACCGAAAGGGCTACTGGGGTGGAGACCACAACCCCGGAAGCGTCCTTGACCGTCACGGCCTCAGTGGTCGCGGCAACGGAGGCAAGCGGAGTGCTCACCGCGAAGCTTCCAGCGTTCACCACACCGGCAGTCGGAGTCACCGATGCAGCGGCAGCAGCGGTAATGCCCGCACTTTCCGAAGACGTGGAAGCATTGATAAGGGAAACCGTTCCAAGCGTCTGCTTACCAGACTGAGTCAGTTCGCTGGAACCGTTGAGGTACCCACTGTGAGTAGCAACAGCCTGGATGGTGCCGCGCGAGGCTGTGTAGACGGTAGCCACGCCATTGGTCGCCGTAACCGAGGTCACGACCACGCCATTGGCATCGTACAGCGGCACCGACGCGGAAAGCACCAAGGTGGCGCCATTCACAACGTTGCCAGAGGCGGCATCCACGACAGCGATGGTCACGGCATTGGCCTTGAGATTAAAAGAGGTCGCGCTAGGCGAAGACACGCTATCGCTTCCGCTTCCACACCCAACCAGGGAGGCTCCTGCTACAAGAGTCAAGCCCAGGCACACAGATCGAACAAGTCTCGTCTTCTTCATTCAGGAATCCCCCATTGATATGGAAGTGCGGTTATACAATAGCTTCAATCTATATTCAATAGCGTTAAAAGCAAGTCTTTGCGAGAATTCAACAGATTCTTTGCACCCGCTCTAACAAAATGATAGAGTGCCCATTGGCTTCTTTGCTGTCCGGGAAATGGATTCCAGGCAGACAAGCACCAAAGGTCGCATGTTCCTAGTCGCAACACTTCTGTGCATAGCCGCATCATGGGCAGATGACAGCCTTCAAGCCGCCAAATTCCACGCCTTGGCAGGTTTGGGAGCACTTCCACACCGTTCCGCTTGGATTGTCCTTCCTCCCGATCCTAGCCGAAGAGATGCCGTTCTGCTTGGCGATGGAACCGAAATCGCGCGATTGGATTCTTCTGCTTGGCAGCGATTCGCAACATGGCGCAACGATTCACTTTCCTCAGGTGCGAATGGCGCTTCCGAGCATATCGCTATTCCCACTACCGAACGCCTCGTTTCCTGGATCTTGCCCCCATCGGGCGGCGGCTTCGCGGCCTCCTGGAGTACAGCTGAAGCCGTCAAATCCGATCGCTGGAGCGCCTGGACCACTGGATTTTCCTGGCTGCAATCTATCGGCCCCTACGTTTCTCTGGGTGGTGGCGTTTCCATGCGCCAGCAAACACCAGAAATGGCCGGACTGGATGCCTCGAGCCACGTCGAAGCGGCCGTGGCAGCTTGTCTTCCCGTGTTCTGCTGGGAAATGCGCCAACAGGCAGCAGCTTACCCCGATGCGGCCATTTTCCAGAAAAATCTCGACACCTTGGTTCGCAAGAAGCTCAAAGGCGACCTCGTCACCCGCTTCTCTGGCGATGGCAGCAGCTACTGGCAGCACACGTTCGAGGCCCATTTCGGCGTACTCCACTGGAAAGGCATCCTCGCTCCCGATGCCTGGAAAGGCTTGATGCAGCAGGTCTCGTTGGAAGACCTGCCGGCAGGCCCCTTGCGCTGGGGGGCATCGCTTGCCTGGGCTGGCGACCAAGCCATGACGGGCTTCTCGCTTGCCACGGCACCATGGACGCTTGCCACATGGCATCTAGGGCGATTCCGCCAGAACCTTTCCTGGGAGGTCATGCGGCTGGATCTGCTCTACGCTCGCACCGATCAGGCACGCCTGGGCATAAGCACGAACCTGCATTTTTCCGACCCCTTGCGCGGAGGTGATTCCCGATGAGCGTCGTTTTTCAAGCCAAGTCCAAAGTTCCCGCCTGCGGTGAAGACTCTCTCCTGCTTGCCGAACGGCTGCTGAAAAAGGTGCGCAGCACCGCCATGGCGAGTTTTTTTGCCCCGCTTCCGCTGCTTGCGCTCGGATTCCTGGGAACCGCCAAGGTGGACCCCAATTGGACGCGAAACCCCATTTTGGTGCTCATCCTGGCGCTCTTCACCATCGGCCAAGTGATGCTGTTACGCCATCTCATGGTCATCCGCCGCGGCGCCCAGCGCACCATGGACACCCTTGCCGTCCTGAAGGCTGCCGGAGGGAATCCGGATCTTGAGGCCCTGCACGAGGAACTCCTGCGCTCGCAACCCGGACACACTCGTGATCTGGCACTTCACTGGGTGGAGTTGGGCCTTCAGGGGGACTCGGCAGGCTCCGAGCTGCTGTTGGAGAACGCTTCGGAACGCCGCTACATCCGCGACCAGAAACTCGCCGGACTTCATGTGTCCATCAATCGCACCATCCTCAAGGTGGGCTTCCTGGGAACGCTCTTGGGGCTTTTGCTCACCTTCCCGCCCATGAAGCGCGCCATTCTGGGGCTTTCCAGCTCCAACGGCGAGATGAGCTTCATCCGCGATATCGCCATGGCCATCGACGAAGACGGCTACGCCATCATGGCCACGCTCGTCGCCACGGCCTTCTCGATGCTCCTGGAAGTCGTGGTGGTGCAGGCCCTGGAGCGCATGCTCACCGGCTTTGATCTGGCCGACCGCCATCTGGCCGACTGGAACCTCACCTGCCTGCAAGGCGCTGTGCGCAAGCGGACCGCCGAAATGCAGGCCATGCAAGCCGCAAGCCCCATCGGCTGGCCCTCCACCCGACAGGAGATGGATTCGCGCTTTGCGCTTCTGCTGGAGACCGTCTCGCGCTGTGGCGACACCGTGGAGACTCTAGCCCGCGCCCAGGACTCCATCAGCCGACGCGTCGAGGAACTGACCGCCTTCGAGAAGCGCTATCGCGACTTCCTGGCCGCCAAGGCCGCCACGCTCTCTCCCGACGCAGCCAAGGAAGCCTGATGGCGCGCCGGCGACGAATCCAATCGCTCGATCTGGGCGAAGCCGTGTCGTTCGAGACCGTGCTCACCATTCTCACGGTGCTCCTGGTGCTGCGCGTGGTCTTCCTGGTGCCCATGGTCAACATCGACAAGGCCAAGACCGAATCGGCCCGCAAGGACCGCCTGTGGAGCGATGCCTCGCAGTTCCTGGAAAGCCGCGCCAAGGCCGGCACCACCGGCGAGTACGACGGCCTGCTGGGGGCTGTGCGACCGCCGGCGCTGGTGACCATGGAAGGAGGCGTGCGCTGGATCGAAGCCGAGCTTCCCGAGAGCACGCTAGTGGTGGTCCGCCACGACCTCGCAAGCCAGAGCTTCGTAGCCCTGCGCACCAAGGGCTCCAACGCCGCGCCGACCTTCCGCTTCGGAAAGCTGCTGTGGAGCCAGCCCGAACAGCAGTGGTTCGCCACCGGCGATAGCGTCGACTATGGCGAACGTCCCGCCTCGCGCGCGCTGGTGACAAGCTACCGCCGCCTGGTGGAGTCGCGTCGGGAGTCATCTCGATGAGGCGGCTGTGGGCCGCTCTGGTCCTTTGCCTGTGCGCAAGCGCCCTGTCTCAGTGGAACGCCTCCGCGCTGGGGAGTTTTGGCATCGCCAGCCTTTCCGACCGCGCCGCAGGGGCGCGATTGGCTTCGCGCTTCCGCGCCCACGGGAACCCGGTTTTCCTGATCGGGAACCTCTCCCTGGGGCTGCAGCAGGGTGACATCATGCGCTTTTCCGACCGCGCCGTGCTCATCGACGGCGACGTCTGGCAGACCCTCAAGAGCGAAGGCGCGCTGGCAGGGCTGCGGGTGGCGCCAGTGGTGCGCGTCAAGGCCCGCTCCCGCCGGGACGCATGGAGCTCCCGCGCCCAGGCCGTGGGTGGCCAGGAGCGCAAGGCCTACGAGCTGGGCGAACGACTGTTGCGCTCGATGGAGGGCGCCATGCCCTCGCTTCCGGACGGACAGAAACTGTCACTGTCCTTCGAGGCCGGCCAGATGGTGCTCATGGTGCCGCCGGGATTTTTGGAGCACTTCCGGCTGCCGCACGGAAACGGCGAGGAAGCGCGCCGCCCCGAGCCGGTTAAGGAGAGGCCCCGTCCTCAGGGAACCCCGCACCTGATTTTCCCCCTTCCCGGCACGGTGTTCGCCGGGATACCGCTCAGGCTGCAGTCCTGGGTTGTGGATGACTCGGGAGGTTCCACCGCCGGCATGCGCATCGCCTGCGAAGGAGCTCTTCCACCAGGGCTTTCCTGGAACGCCTCCGAGCGCGTTCTGGAAGGCACGCCCAATCAAGAAGGCAACTACCCGCTGACATTGCGAGCGACGGCCCCTGGCGGCGAAGACACCCTCACCTTTATCCTTTCCGTGCACAGGAACCGCCCGCCGTTCCTGAAGGGGATTCCCGATTCCGTCCGCGCCGGGAGTTCCTGGAGCTTCTGCCCCCAAGTCGGCGATTCCGACCAGCCCCTCTCGGAACTGCATATTTTTGCCCGCCAACTCCCGCGCGGTGCCCGCTGGGACTCGCTGCAGGGCTGCGTTTCGTGGCACCCCTCCGACTCAGACCTTGCCACCGTCCCCAAGCTCCGCCTTGTCGCTCTGGACCCTCTGGGCGACTCGACTGCGGAAGTTTTGACAATTCCTGTCGCAACGGCGCGACAGAAACTGCCTCCGCGCTTCTTGAGCGAATTGGGCCTTGGCGACCCGCATGAAGACGCCCTGCTCACGTACCGGCCGGTGGCCGTCTCGCCCCAAGGAGACAGCCTGCGCCTGCGCGTCCAGCTTCCTCCAGGCTCCCCCATCCGCTGGGACGGGGAACATCTGCAATTGCGCGCCGCAACCCCTGGCATCTACGCGGCCGAACTGATTGCCGAAGACACTCACGGCCTCAGCGCCCGCCAAGCGGTAGCTTGGGATGTCCGCCCCGCCCATCGCACCACAACCTTCCTGGAGACCCGCCACCAAGGCGATCTGGAACCCTGGCAGGTGGGTCTGGACTTCGGAACCGGACGCATCGGCTTTTTCACCCCGTCGATCGGGCGACTCACCGGTTGGAACAAGATGGAAGACCAGGAATGGCCCTACGTGTTTATTGGGGCAAACCTCCTGGACGAAGCCTCGCGCGCCCGGGGAAACCGTCTGAGCGGCGACCTTGGCTTGACCATGCGCATTCCCAAGAACAACCTCTACACTGGCGGCTTCTTCGGACGCTTGAGCGGGCGCCTGGTCGCCCATGCAGTCGTTCCCTGGGAGACAGAATTCGACGTCCAGGGATGGATCCGCCAAGCCGTGATGATCGCAGATTCCAACGTTCTGACCACCATTTCGCTGACGCCATCGCAACAAAGCCAGTTCAAGGTGAACGACTCGCGCTGGACGGCAAACAAAATGCTCACGGTGCGCGACAGTTACTGGGAAAGCGTCCAGAAGGTGCTCGACCAGGCCCGCGCCGACGACAACATCGTCTTGCTCTCAAGTCTTTGGGGGTGGACTCCGCTCCTTTACGGACTGAAAGCTGGCCTTGGGGTCTGGCGACTGGATGAGCCCCTGGCCGCCCTCTCCCAGCAATCCCTGGGGCTTGGGCTCAAGGGAGCTTGGACTCTCGGGCGATTGGGCTTGGAACCTTCCATCCACGGCGGTTGGGGCCCCCAAGGCGCAGGATTCTCAGCTTGGGGAGCCGTCACGGCTAGCTTAGACGTTTCCAGCGGACGTCGATAGCACCTACCACTTCCGAAATCGGAACGCAAGAAAAAGTTTTCTTGGCAGGGATGGCAAGTTTAGATTGAACCGCAGTTCCTGTCCCAAAACCACAATTTCCCTTTCCGCTCGCGGAAGGTGGAGCAGTTAGGTAGGTAGCCATGCTAGCGACGAAATCGGGCCGTGCAATTCTTGCACTTTCCTGCGGCCTTGCCACCACCATTTGGGCCGACCCCCAGATGAACACCGGAGGACAACTGGGCGTTTCCCGCACCGTGACCTCCTACATGCTTGGCGAGGGTAGCGTCAATGCCGGCGCAAGCCTTCAGGGCGAGTATGCCTACGACGGCATTTACACGGCCTCCGGCAAGGCAAGTCCGACCTTGCTCGGACAGGACATTTTCTGTGGCTACGGTCTCACCAACTGGCTCGACCTAAACATCGACCTGCCCATCTACGAAGACATCTGGAGCGGCCATAGCAGCAATCCCGTCGGCGCCGGCGACCTGCAAGTGGGCGCCAAGGTTCAGCACCCCGGTCTTTACAAGGACGCTCCCTTCCGGATCGCCTATCTGTTGCGCGCCTCGTTTCCCACTGGCGCTAGCAAAGCCGGCTACTTCCCGCGCTACAGCTACGTGACGACCACCGACACGCTGGCGCGCACCAAGGGCGCCTATACCAATCAGAGCTGGTCCCTGAATCCCAACATCCTGTGGACGCTTGATCTCGACAAGTTTCCCAGTCGCATTCCGCTGCAGTTCGACCTGAACGCCGGCGCCACCTTCGTCTATCTCACTGACCGAGCCGACCGCCGCTACTACTCGATGGGATTAGCGAGCCTCGAGGCCCAGTACCAAGCGACCCCCAACACCGGAATCTTTGCGGAGCTCTCGGGAACCTCCAAGGTGATGAACTTCACCAACGACTTCAACCTAGGCGGCGACTGGACCAACGATGTCCTGCGCTTCACCCTGGGCGGAAGCTACAAGTCGACCTCCGGCTGGTACGGCTCGCTGGGTGCCGACGTCGGGCTTTCTGATCGCAACCTGCGCGCCAAGTGGACGCGCGACGGCGAGACCTACACGACCTCGCACACCCCTCGCTTCGGCCTGACCCTTACGCTTGGCTTCTCGCACAAGGGTGCCAATGCCAAGCCATTCCTGGGACGCTTCTTCGGCTCCGAGGACACCATCCTCATCATCAAGCGCGACACCGTGAAGAAGGTCGATACCGTCAAGGTGATCAAGAACGACACCGTATTGATCGTCAAGAAGGATACCGTCAAGGTGATCGAAACCCAGAATCCCAAGACCATCATCCAGTACGGTATCTTGGCTCTGCGCTCGATCAATTTCCTCACCGGATCTGCGGAGCTGACCCGCTCGTCCTACGCGACCTTGGACGATATCGCTCAGTCGCTGACCACCTACCCAGAAGTCAAGCTCGAGATTCGCGGTTACACCGATGCCACCGGCTCTTCCGAAGTGAACCAGAAGCTCTCGCAGGCTCGCGCCGAAAGCGTGACGGCCTATCTTGAGAAGAAGGGCATTGCCGCCAACCGACTGAAATCCATCGGCATGGGGCCAGCCAATCCTGTGGCCAACAACGGCACTCTGGAAGGCCGCGTTCTGAACCGCCGCGTCGAAATTCGGCGCATCGACGCCACCAAATAGGTCAAAGGTGTTGTAGGGCAAGTACACTTTTGCCCTACACACTCGGAATGCGCATCATTTTTCACCGTCTCCCGAGTGTTCGTCCGGGAGGCGGTTTTCTTTTATTGAAGTGATTCCTATGACGTCCCCTTTCCAACTCAGCTATACCCCCTTCCACGAATGGATAGAGATCCAACAGGATCTCCTCATTGTGGGACTTACCGAGCGTGGTCAGGAATTGTTGGGCCCAATCACCTTCCTGGAAATTGCTGCCCTAGGCAAGGACTTGAAAGAAGGCCAGGAACTGGCCATGATCGAAACCAACAAGACGGCACAGGAAATCGGCTCTCCAGTGCGCGGGCGCGTCGTGGCAAGAAACCCCGCCGTAATTCGCGACCCCTCCCAAATCAATCGACTCCCCTATCAATCCTGGATCGCCAAGATCTTCCCTCTAGCGGCGCCCTCCTCCCCCTTTCTGGACGAAGCCGCATACAGAAATCTGGACGACTCCATTTCCCTTTCAGGAATCTGACCCATGCCTCTCTCCCCCGCAGATGAGTCGTGGCTGGCACAACACGGCATTCCCGCTGCCGAAGCGCGCCGCCAAATCACCCTCTTGAAGGACGGCATGCCGCCCTTGCACCTCTCCCGCGCCGCCCGCATCGGCGATGGAATCGTTCGCCTGACCTTGCTGGAACGCGATCATTGGGTCCATCAAACTCGCGGCAGCGCAAGCCTGGGATTTTTTGTGCCCGCCTCCGGAGCCGCTTCGCGCATGTTCGCCGGCTTGCGCAAACTTGCCGATCATCCCGAGGAACTCGCCCGCGATCCGAAAGTACGCACCCTGCTTGAAACGGCTGTGGTACGTCGCAGCCTGAAGGCTGCCGGATTTCCCGTTGTCGGTGCCGCAAACGAAGTCCGCGCTCTGCTTTCTCCCGTTCCTGAAGGCCTCGGGTGGCCTGATCTCCCTAAAGCCTTTCTGCCCTTCCATGCTAGCGGCAAACAAGACGTCCGCACCGCCTTTGAGGAGCAGCTCCACGAGATTTGCGACACCCTTGGCACTCGTCGACGCGGCAGCCTTCACATCACCCTCAGTTCCGAGCAATTGCAGGAGCGCGCTCGACTGCAGGCGATTGTCAACCGCATCGCTCACGAGCACGAGTGCTTCCTGGAACTCGAGATCTCTGCGCAAGATCCATCCACCGACACCTTGGCGTTGACGTCGTTGGATGGCGATCTTGCTCGCGATGCCCAGGGCTTTCCCCGCTTGCGCGCCGGAGGCCACGGCAGCCTGCTTGCCAACCTCTCCGCAACGACTGGGGATGTAGTCTTGGTCAAAAACATCGATAACATCCAGCCACGCTGGCGCCAGGGCGGCGTGATCCCGTGGCGGTTGGCGCTTGCCGGCGTCGCCCTGGAACTGCGCCACCAAGGCGATCTGCTGCTGGCAAGCCATCCAGGAAGTCCTGACGAAGCGGAAGCCGTCAAGTCGTTCGGCAATTTGCTTGCCCACTTGGGGCGCCCCGAGCCGCTCGAGGCGGTGCATCTGCGCCATCTCGCGGCACGCCCGCTGCGAGTGGCAGGCATGGTGCGCAACGACGGTGCCCCCGGCGGCGGACCATTCTGGGTGGAAGGCAAAGGCCTTCAGATCGTGGAACAGAGCGAAGTTCCGTCCGATCCAGAGCAACGTGCGATCCTGGAAAACGCTACCCACTTCAATCCCGTCGAGATGGCCTGTTGCCTGCGCCGTCCCGACGGCAGCCTGCACGAACTGGAAACCTTCCGCGACGCGAGCCGCGCCTTCGTGTCGGAAAAGCCCGACGGAGCCGGTGGAATGTTGAAAGTTTTGGAGCATCCCGGCCTCTGGAACGGCTCCATGGGCGGATGGCTCACCGTCTTCGTGGAAATCCCTCCCGAAACCTTCCTGCCAGCCAAGACGATTTTCGATCTTTCCCATCCGTGGCGACAACCACCGGAAGGAAACTGAATTGATCGTACTGGGCATCGAGACTTCCTGCGACGAGACCGCCTGCGGTATCGTGGAGGACGGACACGTGCGCGCCAATGTACTGCGCACCCAAGAGGTCCACGAGACCTTTGGCGGGGTGGTCCCCGAAATCGCCTCGCGGGAACACCTGCGACTGCTTCCTGGCATCGTTCGCGGCGCCTTGGCGGAGGCTAATCTAAGCCTTGGCGAAATCGACGCCATCGCCTACACGCGCGGCCCAGGACTTGCTGGCCCCTTGCTGGTGGGAGCCGCCTTTGCCCGCTCTCTGGCTCTGGAAACGGGCCTTCCGCTGGTGGGCACCAACCATCTGGAAGGCCACTTGGCGGCGGTACGACTATCCGTACCCATCGAGCCTCCATTTCTCTGCCTGACCGTTTCTGGCGGCCACACCGAACTTTCCGAGGTCACCACCGGCCCGCACTTTCGCATGTTGGGCGAAACCCGCGACGACGCCGCCGGAGAGGCCTTTGACAAGTGCGGAAAGCTCCTGGGACTCGGCTATCCGGCAGGTCCGTTGGTCTCGCGCCATGCCGAGCATGGCGATCGCGAGGCTTTCGAGCTGCCGCGCGCCCTGCCCGGCGAAAATCTCGACTTCAGCTTCTCGGGCCTCAAGACGGCCGTGCTGCGACTGTGCCAGAAGCTCGGCCCCGATGGCGTAGAACTACGCCTCGACGACCTGTGCGCAAGCCTCGAAGAGGCTATCGTGGATGCCCTGTGCCGCAAGGTGGTGCTGGCTGCCGAGCGCTCGGGACTGCCCGGCGTAGCGGTGGGAGGAGGCGTCAGCGCTAACGCCCGGCTGCGTCAGAAATCATCCCAATGGGGGGAGCGCAAGGGCTTTTGGACGGCCTTTCCCTCCCCCGCTCTCTCCACCGACAACGGTGCCATGATCGCCGCCGCCGCCGCTTGGCGACTGGAATGCTGCAGTACCGGCCACGAATTGGACGTGGATCCGGGCCTGTCGCTTGCCACACCGGTGGCCGCATGATCGACTTCGTGCGCGGGCGTGTGGCCCAGGTACACGAATCCCGTCTGGTGCTGGAAGTGGCCGGCATCGGCCTGGGGATCGACGTTCCCGCCTCGGTAGCTGCCCAGGCACCGGCCGTGGGAAACGAAATGCTGCTGCACACTGAGCTCGTAGTGCGTGAAGATGCCCTACAGTTGGTGGGCTTTGCTTCTCCGGAACAGCGCCAGCTCTACCGCAGCCTCACAAGCGTCTCGGGCATCGGCCCCAAAGTGGCTCTCAAGGCCTTGGGCGGAATGGAGCCCGAGGAGCTGGCCGGCGCCATTGTGCGCGGCGACGTGGCGAGCCTGACGCGACTTCCCGGCATCGGCAAGAAGACGGCCCAGGTGCTGGTGGCATCGCTGACCGACGCCATGTCCAAACTGCGCATCGCCCCCTCTGGCAAAGCGACGGCGCCCACTGGCGCTCCATCCCCCATCGCTTCGCGCGCCGAGGATGCGCGCTTGGCACTCCAGGCCCTGGGCATGGAAGAGGGACGCGCCCGCGAGGCGCTGGCCCGCGCCTTGGAAACCCTGGGCTCCCAGGCCGAAACGGCACAATTGGTCACCGAGGCGTTGCGCCGCAACTAACGTCATTTTGTAACGTTCTAGCACTAGTGGAGGAATCGATGATTCGCAGTTTCTGTCTTGCATTTTTGGCCATTTGTGTCGCGGGGATCCAAGCAGCCCCCAAGGCCGCCGTCAAAGTGGCCACGCCCCAAGCCGTTCCGGCAGCTCCGTCCAAGACCAACGGCCCCGCGCCCCGCACCTTCGAGGCCAATTTCCAAAGCATCGATTCCATTCACGCGACCATCCAAACGCGCTACGGAAGCATGATTTTCCGTCTGGAACCAAAGAAGGCTCCGCAGACGGTCGCCAACTTCATTGAGCTTGCCAACAAGCACTTCTACGACGGCCTCAAGTTCCATCGCGTGATCCCCGGTTTCATGGCCCAAGGTGGCGACCCCAAGGGTGACGGCACGGGCGGCCCAGGCTACGTCATCCGCGACGAATTTTCCGACCTCAAGCACGTCGCCGGAGCGCTGTCCATGGCTAATGCTGGCCCTGGCACCGCCGGTTCGCAGTTCTTCATCTGCCAGACGGCCCAATCTCATCTCGACGGAGTTCATTCGGTGTTTGGAAACCTCATCTCGGGTTGGGACATTTCCTGTCTCATCGAGCAGGGTGACGCCATTCAATCGGTGACCATCCGGGAGTTCAAGAAGCACTGACGATGCGCATCTTCCTGGGCCTTTCGTTGGGCATCTTGTGCCCTGCCATGGAATGGGCCTCTCCTTTGGAGTGCGCCCAGGAAACCCCCAATTTCGGGACCCTCGCCAAAGGTCGGGAATCAACGATGCGTTTTTCCTGCCGCAATGTGGGGCGTTCGGCGCTCGTGATGGAGGCTCCCGGCACCAGTTGCCCCTGCTTGCAGGCTAGCGTCTCACGCGAACGCGTGGCACCAGGTGAAGCCGTCGAAGTCACACTGCATCTCGCCACGGCAACGCTTTCGGGACGATCGCAGTTTTACGTGGCCATTCCGCTGCACGGCGGCATGGAAGGAGCGAAGATCCTGGTTGCCAGCGCCAACGTGCGCCCTCAGGTGATCGCCATTCCCGAATATGTCGATCTGGGCAACTTGCAGCGCCCCGTCAGCCGTCAGGTTCTGATCATCGACACCACCGGATCGCCTTTGGAGCTGCGCCGCAGCCGTGTGCGCAATGGGCAGGTGCAGGTGCATCTGCAACCCACCCAATTCCTGCAACGCGACGGACGCTGGCAGCCGGTCTCCAGCCGCGGCGCCGTGCGCGGGTACACGCTCGAAGTCCAAGCTCGCCCCAACTCTGGTGAGCGCAATCTCTCCGACGAAGTAGAACTAGAATTCACCAACACATCGCAGCGCATTCTGCGTCTGCGAGTCACCGGGTATTCGCAATGAAAAAATTCCTCCTACACATTGCCATCATCATTGGCGGAGCCTTCGGGACGGCCATGGCCGTAAATTCCCTGCGCCCCGATTCCATCCCCGTGGTGCGCCCTTCCCAGGCAGCCCTCATCCTGAAGGAAGGCATCACTCCCCTGCATCTGGACACCGCCAAGACGCTGCACCAGGACACCAACTTCCTGTTTGTGGACGCCCGCCCGAACTCGGTGTTCAAGCGCGGCCATATCCCGCGCGCCGTGAGCCTGCCGGAAGAGGACTTCGACAGTCTCTACGCGGCCTTTGCCGCCAAGGTTCCCAAAGACCGCCCGCTAGTGGTGTATTGCGACGGGGTCGAATGCCGCGCCAGCGAGGAAGTCTCGCGCCGTCTCAAGGAAAAGGGATATCGCTTCATTCATTGCTTCTTCGGAGGCTGGGTCGAATGGCGCGACGCTAAACTGGAGATCGAACGATGAACGCCCTGTTGCGCCACCCCGTAGTTCTTTTCCTCTTGCGCGTCTTCACCGGCGGCATCTTCATCTACGCGCCCATCGACAAGATCTTGCATTCAGGCGGCTTTGCCGATTCCGTCTGGAACTACCACATGCTGCCGCAAGCTCTGATCAACATCTGGGCCCTGTGGCTTCCCTGGGTAGAATTCTACGCCGGTGCGCTCATCCTGTTGGGCATCTGGTCACGCGAGGCCACGGTCATCGTGAACCTGCTCTACGTGTGCTTCCTGATCGCCATCAGCCAGGGGTTGGCGCGCGGCATTGACTTTGAATGCGGCTGCTTCAGCCAGGGAGGCCACGGTGCCGCCGCTTCGTGGCACACCATCCTGCGCGACCTGTGGTTCTTTGCCATGAGCCTATGGCTCCTGTGGGCGGAACGGCCAATCGCCACCTGGAAACTGCTCTTCCTGATCCAGCACCCCAAGAGCCTCAAGGAATAGCCGCTTCAGATCTTGGTCACGTCGTGGATCAAGATCCGCAAGGCGTTGATGGAGATGTGGATCTCCCACAGCGAGACGCACAGGGAGCCGATCAGGAGAATCTGGCTGATGCCGAAGGCGGCGTGAGCCAGCCACCAGAACTTCATGTAGAGGAAGAGCATGGTTGCGGCGGCACCCACGAAAGCGGCCAAACCCAACCACTGCATCCAGCGGATGAGTTTGAGTCGCTGGGACAGATTTTGCAACTGTCCCAGGATGTCGGGGTCACCGCACTTCTTGTACTCGGCATGCAGACTGCGCACCAGAGTGGAAAGCGTCAGAAAACGTCCGTTGTAGGAGAGGAAGAGCAGCGAGATGGCCGGAAAGAGCAGGGCCGGCGTAGTGAGAGTCAGTTCCATGGCTCCAACGTACCAAGAAATCTAGGCACCAGCGCAACGGGGTCATGAAGCCGCCGTTTTGGTAGACTGCATCCCATGACGTGGAAGAATTCTCCCCCGATCCGGCTCCTCGCCTCCCTGCGACTGGCCGTGGCGGTCCTGGCGAGCCTGATCCTTGCTCTTGCCGCAGGAAGCTTTGTCGAAGCGCGGGTGGGAAGCGCTGCAGCGAAGGCGCTGGTCTACCGCTCCTTCTGGTTCCACATACTCCTGGGTGCGCTCTTCCTCAACGTGTTGGCGTCGCTCTTGGTGCGGATTCCGCTGCGGCCGCGGCAATACGGCTTCGCGGCGACCCACGCGGGCATATTGACGATTCTTGTCGGAGCCGTCCTCACCGCGGCCTTAGGGACGGAAGGAGGAATCGCACTTTCGGAAGGCGGCACGGGGAACGAGATGCTGCGCGAATACGGCGGCCGGGTACGGCTTCCCTTCGCGATATCCTTGCAGCGTTTCGACCTGGAACTCGACCCGGCTTCGACGCAGACCGCCGGCTATCGCTCGCAGCTGGCGCTGCTCGACGAGCGCGGGCGCCTTTTGGAGACGGCAAGCGTCTCCATGAACAGACCACTGCGCTACGAAGGCTACGCCATTTACCAGTCGGGTTATGAACGCCTTCCGGGAAGGCCAGCTCGCAGCTTCCTGGTCGTGGCGCGCGATCCTGGACGCTTTCTGAAATACCTGGGAGCCCTGATCACGGTGCTGGGAATCGCAGGCCATTTTTGGTTGAATCGCCACAACGGAAAAGTTCCCCATGCCTAGCCTCCTTCTTCTCTTGGCATTGTCCTTCTTTCCAGGTGCCACGGCCTCTCCGCAGGGGCATGCGCTAGACCCTTCCACAGCCCGCGGCATTCCGGTGCTGGATGGCGGTCGCGTGCGTCCTCTTGAGGCCGTGGCCCGCGAGGTGGTAGGGCTAATCCACGGCAGCGAAAGCCTGGACGGCCTCGCCCCGCTCTCGAGTTATCTGCAAATCGCATTTCGCGGACAAGAAATGTCAGAAAGACAGATCGTCCGTCTCTCCTACCGCCCGTTGCGCCGAGAACTGGGCCTTCTTCCCGAAGGCTCCTACGCGAGCTTCCACGAGCTTTCAGAAAACCCCAGATTGGGACAGATCCTGTCATCGGCGCGCCGGAAGCGCCAGGACGGAAAGCGCCTTTCGCCAAGCGAAGAGGCCGCTGAAGAACTTTTGCAGCGCCTGGAGCGCTTTGCCGCTGCAGCTTCCGGATCCGACCTGCGCTGGCTACCGGGGCCGCTCGGGAACCGCGGAAATTGGCGCTTCCCTGGCCAGGTGCCTTTCGCCGAGGCCGCCCAGTCCCCCTTACTGGCGCGACGCCTGCTTGCCACCAACCAGATCCTGGAAGGCTTTGCCAGCGGCGACCAAAAAAACTTCGACAGCGGAGCACGTGCGCTCTCCGGCCCCGAGATGTTCGCGCCCGAGCTCCGGCGATGCCACGACGGGACACTGCTCCCGGCAAGCCGCCTCCGCCTTAAGGCAGAAATTGTCCTGATGCATCTGCAGCCCTTCCGGATCGCCTGGATCCTGCTCCTCTTGGCCTCCCTGGCCCTGCTGCCGCTTCTCTTCGCGCGCACCGTCCTAGCCCCTCAGCGTCTTCTGCACGGGTTTGCGGAGCTCCTCGCCTGGAGCGCCACGCTCTTCGTGAGCGCCGGATTTTGCCTGCGCGTGATGGTCTCTGGACGGGCCCCGGTAACGAACATGTACGAGACCACTCTGTGGGCCGGACTCGGAGCGCTACTCTTCGGGCTGATCCTCCATCGCATTCGCAACCGGCCTTCTTTACTAGCCATCACCTGCGGTCTAGGCGTGGCGCTCTTCGTGTTGGCCGATTCCTTCCCGACAGTACTGGACCCAACCATCTCTCCCTTGGTGCCAGTGCTGCGCTCCAACGGTTGGCTCGTCTTGCACGTGCTGGTCATCACTCTGGCCTATGCCGCATTCTTGCTGGCCTCGGCCCTCGGGAATCTTGGACTTGGCCAAGTCTTCCGTCGCGGCAACATGGCCTCGCAGCGCGAGGAGCTCTCCTACTGGAGCTTTCGCGCCATGCAGGTCGGCGTCTTCTTGCTCACGGCGGGCATCCTGCTCGGAGGCATCTGGGCCGATCACGCCTGGGGGCGCTTCTGGGGCTGGGACCCCAAGGAGACCTGGTCGCTCATCGCCGATCTCGGCTACCTGGCGGTACTGCACGCTCGACATACCGGCTGGATTCGCACCCGCGGTACCCTGCTAGGGGCCGTACTTGCTTTCTACGGGGTGCTGATGGCTTGGTACGGAGTTAATTTTCTGCTCACCACTGGACTTCATTCCTACGGCTTCTCGCGCGGAGGAACAGTCGCCATGGGCTTCTTTGCCTTACTCCAAGCTGTGTGGGTCGGTATATGTCTCTACCGGGAACGCTCGCGGGCGGACTGAGCTCAAAAGCTCTGGACGATGTGCGCCAGCTCGGACATGGCACAAGGCAGACGCAGGTGGGACACATTTGGGCCAAACGGCAGCTCGTCGATTTCGAGAGGCGTGCGGTGCAGCACCAGCAATGGCACTCCACCAGGGGCGCCTGTAGGAAGGATCTCGCGAGGCGCATCGCTGACCAGCACGATGCCTTTCCAGCCAGCCTCCGAGAGGCGTTCGCGGTCCACCGTCGCGACATCGCTGATGCCCCCCAGGAACAGATGGATCGGACCATCCGGAACCACCCAGGAATCGCAGTACAAAGCCACATGCAGTCCCGACTGGTTAGTGAAAAGCGGACGTTCCAGCACGTGCCGCATGGCCTTACTGTCGCGGGTGAAGTCGAAGGAGCGCACCATGACGTCCTCGCGCACCCCCTCGATCTGGAAGGGAATGCTTCCCAAGGCGGGGATGGTGCGCAGGTCCTCGCGGGTGATGGGGCGGATCGGCAAAGAGGGCAGCATGGCAAAGCCCATGCCCCGGCACTCCTGCACGATCGCATCCAAGGCCCTCGTGGTGCGACTGGGGCTAGTGGCGATGGTTCCGGCAGCGAAACCAGCATATTCGCTGAGGGCCATGGCAAGCGGCTCCGGTAGACCGACCTTGCGCAGGGCCTCCCAGTAGATCGCCTCGATGGATCCACTGAAGAGCACCTCAAAGGTCTCGAAGAAGGAGCGACGATGGTCTTCGCTCCAATCCCGCACCAGGCGATAGTGATCTCCCAAAAACTGCGAGACGAGCATCGGTACCAGGTTGGCGCACAGTCCGAGCATGTATCCGGACCCCGGGAAAGGGCCGATCTCCGGATCGTTCAATTTTCCCATCAACCGGGCGCAGGCAAGGCTTGCCTGCCAGGCTCGCCAGGCATCTTCTTCCGCCAAACCTCCCAGGAAGCCCTCCTGGATGACTGCTCCCGAAGCAATGTTGCGCAGATTGGTGATCCCCATCACCGCAATTGCATTTATAAGGTTGTGCACCGGTGCTCCGCGGTTATAGGCGGCAGAATTGGCGATCTGAAGCACCTTGGCAACCAGAGATGCGCTGAGCTTGAGTTCCTCCTCGATGTCAGAAAGTGTCACCTCAGGATTGCAGCATAGCTCCAGCACCCGCGCCGCATGAGGCTTGAGGGCATGCAGTGCGATTCCGTCCAGGAATTCGCGCATGGAAAAATGCGGCAACTGCTCGCGGGAATCGCCATCACTCCCTGGATGGGACTCTTCCGAGCTAAGCCCAGGAGCGACGCTGGAAGGGGGGGTGAAGAGGAGCGGCAAGGGCTCGCTAGAATAGGCCTGGATGCGCTGGATCAGATCGGGAAGCGAGAAGGAGGACTTGAGCAGGTAGTCGCGAATCTTGAGTTTGGCGGCCTTGACAATATTTGTCTGATCACTGAAGGCGCTCAAGAGGATCACGGGAAGGTTGCGATAATGCCCGCGCGAGCGCAGGTACTTGATGAATTCGAAACCATCGATGGTCGGAAGTACGATGTCAACCACCAGCACCTGTGGATGGAAACTTGCCAAGGTATTCAAGGCCTGCGTGGCGCTGTCGGCCTGGGCAACGTCAAAGCCGTAGCTTTCAAGTCCCACGGCCAGCGGCTCACGAAAGGCTGCTTGGTTATCCACCAACAGAAGGCGGGTCATACCAACATTGATGCCGCAGGATGACGGCCAACTTTGTGCGCTTCGGTTTTCTGACAGGAGATCAATGCTTCTCCTTTCGCCGCACTTCCATCCTGTTCCTTGCGCTTGTTTGCTCTTGCTCAAGTCCCAGGTAACCCTTGATGCGATCAAAGACTCCACTGCGCTTCGGGATTTTCACAGAAGCCCCTTCGTCCGCATGCGCTAGCGCCTCCGCGATCGAAGCTTCCAAAAGCGCCAGATCAACGTCTTGGCGAACGTGTTCCTGTTCACATGCGTCAATGGAAAGTCCCCCCGGAGAATTCCACACCGTCCAGGCTCTCCGCGACATCTGGTGATCAGCATCGACAACCTCGACGTAGCCGCAGGCGCCTAGGCTTTTACCTTTTACTTCACCGGCCGAGAAGATGCCCAGCACCTTACATTCGATCTTCATGCTTGTCGCACCTCCGATGAATTGAGTTAGGATCAAACGGCGCGCGGATCTTCATCTCGCAAAGCAGTCTTTCCATCGCACCCAGGAGATCCTGAACGTCGTAATCACGTTCCGGCGATGGCAGCACCGTCGAAAAAGATGTGACGTCGACAGAAGTCGCCGTCTCATTGAGATTTTCCATTGTCATCAGGAATTTTGCCCTATGATTTAGTGCAAAAATTTGGAAGCAAGCGCGGTTCGGATACCGTTAGTATCTCACTTTTGCAACACAACGCGCAAGTCCTTGCAAAGCCAAACTATGGATTAGATTCGCCTCCAGTGCCTCCCCATCGATGCGAACTGGAAAGTTTTTGCATCTTCAGGAAACACTAAGCGTCGAGGACTCGAGAAGGTACGATGACAGCACCGTTGATTTCCGGACACCGCATTCCCAATGGCGGTCCCCCTGGAAAGAACCCTCTCCTCTCCGCCTTCGACGTGCGGCTATTGACGGTCGCCTTGATCTGGGGCTTCGACTTCGTGGCCCAGCGCCAAGGGGTGCAGCATGTGGGGGCATTCTTCTTCAATGCCGCCTGCTTCGGATTGGGCAGCTTGATGATGGCTCTGCGGCGGCTTCGAAAAGGCCGCACAAAGAGCTCAAATGCCCGGCTCCCCGGCATTCTCACGGGAGTCGCGCTCTTTGCCGCCATCTCCCTCCAGACCATCGGCATGGTCACCACCAGCGCCGGGAAGGCCGCCTTCATCACAAGCCTCTATTTGGTCTTGGTACCAATCGGAAGCCGGCTCTTCGGGACCAAAATCTGTCGCAACGTCTGGATCGGATGCCTGCTCGCCCTTTCCGGTCTCTATTTCCTGTGTGCTCACGGAACGCTTGCCTTTTCCTTCGGAGACATCCTGGTGCTGGTGAGCGCCTTTTTCTGGACTACGCAGATCCTGACGATCGACCACTTCGCTCCGAAGGTAGACGGGATCGATCTCGCATTTTGGCAGTTTCTGTCCTGCGCGCTCCTGAGCCTTGTCGCCTCCCTCCTTTTCGAGACCACCACCATTGCTAGCGCCCGCATCGCGCTCCTGCCCATCCTCTACAACGGCATCATCTCGGCGGGCATCGCCTACTCCCTGCAGATCTCCGGACAAGGCGGCACCACCGCCAGCCGCGCCGCCATCCTGCTGAGCCTCGAGACGGTCTTCGCCGCCATCGGAGGCTGGCTGCTACTGGGCGAACTCTTGGGACCGCGCGAACTGTTCGGCTGCGCCCTGATGCTTGCCGGAACCCTCATCTCACAGGTACGCCGTTGAAATTGGAAAGGCGCAACCTCCTCGCTCCCGAGCTCCAACTGTTGCTGGTGGCCGTGATCTGGGGCTTCGCCTTCGTGGCCCAGCGCCAGAGCATGCGCTGCGTGGGGGCGTTCTTCTTCAACGCCGTGCGTTTCTCCCTTGGCGCCCTGGTGCTGGTTCCCTGGATGCGCCTGCATCCGTCCGCGGCGGAAACACCGAGCGCCATCCGTCCTGGCATCTTGGCCGGTGCCGTGCTCTTTGTCGCCACCTCCTTCCAGACGGTGGGGCTTGCCACCACCGGCGCCGGCAAGGCGGCCTTCGTCACCTGCCTCTACCTGATCCTCGTACCGTTGGGAAGTCGCCTCTTCGGCGAGAAGATCCGTTGGAATGTCTGGTGCGGATGCCTCTTGGCGCTGTCCGGGCTCTACTTCCTATGCCTGCACGGGAGCCTCCGCATCTCCACCGGGGACGCCCTGGTGCTCATCGGGGCCTTCTTCTGGAGCCTCCAGATCCTGCTGGTGGGCCGTTCTGCCACCCGCGTAGACGGCGTCCGCTTCGCTTTTTGGCAGTTTCTGTCGTGCGCCTTTCTAAGCCTTGTCTCTACCCTCCTCTTCGAGACCACCACACTTGCCGGCGCCCACGCGGCGCTCCTCTCCATCCTCTACGGCGGCATCCTTTCGGTAGGGGTCGCCTACACCCTGCAGGTGACCGGGCAAGCCGGCACCACAGCCAGCCGCGCCGCCATCCTGCTGAGCCTCGAGACGGTCTTCGCGACGATCGGGGGTTGGCTCCTCCTGGGCGAGCGCCTGGGCCTGCGAGAACTTGGCGGATGCGCCCTGATGTTTGCCGGAACCACGCTTTCCCAGCTCGGAAGGAAGCCAGCAGCAGCCTCCAGCCGCTAGATTTCCTTTTCCCATCACAAACGGAAGGAAAGACGGCCATGAGCCAGTACCATATCGACACCAAGTGCATCCAGTCGGGCTACACTCCCAAGGGCGGCGAGCCGCGCGTGCTCCCCATTGTCCAGAGCACCACCTTCCGCTACGAGACGGGTGACGCCATGGGCAAGCTCTTCGACCTGGAGGCCGAGGGCTTCTTCTACACGCGCCTGGGCAATCCCACTTCCGATGCGGTGGAAAAGAAGATCGCCGACCTGGAAGGCGGCATCGGTGCGCTGCTCACCTCGGCAGGCCAGGCGGCATCGCTGCTTGCGGTCCTAAATCTGGTGCGCGCCGGCGACCACGTGGTGGCCGCTTCGGCCATCTACGGCGGCACCTTCAACCTCTTCAACAAGACCATGCGCGAGATGGGAGTGGATTTCACCTTCGTCTCCGCCGAAGCCACCGAGGACGAGCTTGCCGCCGCCTTCAAGCCCAACACCAAGGCAGTCTTTGCCGAGACCCTCACCAACCCCTCGCTGGTGGTTCTGGACATCGAGAAGTTCGCGGGCGCAGCCCACGCCCACGGCGTCCCGCTGATCGTGGACAACACCTTCCCCACTCCCATCAACTGCCGCCCCTTCGAGTTCGGCGCCGACATCGTCACTCATTCCACCACCAAGTACATGGACGGCCACGCCTGCACCATGGGCGGCGTCATCGTCGACAGCGGCAACTTCGACTGGACAGCTTCCGACAAATTCCCCGGGCTCTCCTCGCCTGATGAGTCCTACCACGGCATGATCTACGCCAAGCAGTTCGGCAAGGCCGGCTACATCATGAAGTGCCGTACTCACCTGATGCGCGACCTGGGCTGCGTGATCTCCCCCATGAACGCCTTCCTCCTGAACCTGGGCCTAGAGACGCTTCCCCTGCGCATGGAGCGCCACTGCTCCAACGCCATGGCGGTGGCCGAGATGCTCGAGAAGCACCCCAAGATCTCCTGGGTAAACTATCCAGGCCTTGCTTCCTCCAAGGACCACGCCCTGGCGACCAAGTACATGCCGAATGGCACCTGCGGCGTCGTTTCCTTTGGCGTGAAGGGTGGACGCGCGGCGGCCGGCAAGTTCATGGAATCCCTCAAACTTGCCGCCATCGTGACGCATGTGGCCGATGCCCGCACCTGCGTGCTGCATCCGGCCAGCACCACCCACCGCCAGCTCACCGACGAGCAGCTCGTCGAGGCCGGAGTGACTCCGGACCTCATCCGCTTCTCGGTGGGGATCGAGCACGTCAGCGATATCATCGCCGACGTCGAGCAGGCGCTGGCGAAGGTCTAAATCGCAACCGGGTGTGAAGACTCTCCGTCGCCTTCACACCCGCAAAAGGAGGTTCCCGTTGTCCCTGTCCAAACTCACGCGTGCTCTGACGCCTATTGCCTTACTTGCGCTTGCGTCCTGTGATGCATCGAACCCCGTAGCCTCGGCCAAGCCAACGAACACAGGGAACCTGCCGATTTGCCAGATCGACACGGGAAAGGGGCGAATTGTCTCAAACATCTTTCGGGCGAAAATCTCAATCACCTGCCCGACCGACAGCGCCAAGATCGGTTACACCATTGATGGAACGGAACCGACCTATTGGCACGTGAACTGGTACATGGACAGCGTTCATATGAATGGACTCACTTTCCTGACAAACTGGGTTGTCGTCAAGGCGCGCGCCTGGGCCGGCAATGATTCGAGCCCCTGGACCCAAGCCATCTTCATGGACAGCCTGAACTCGCCTATCAGCATCCATCGCGGAGCGGCTCTCTATAAGAACACCCTACAGATCGGGTTAAGCAGCCTAGCAGACCTCGGCTGGAACTTCCTCTACACAGTAAACGGACAGACGCCATCCGACACATCTGACGCCTCCACGTTCAAATATTCCACCCCTTTCGTGATTACAGGACAAGCGACCGTCACAGTCAAGGCCGTGCGCGACGGCTTTGTCTATCCGATCACCTTCCGAAAGAGTTATGCCCCAACTCCAGCATATTCCGGCCCATTCGGCACGTTGACAGATACGCGCGATGGCCAGAACTATCGAACCATCCGCATCGGGAATCACACGTGGATGGCAGAAAATCTTCGCTATCGTCCTTCCAAATCCCAGGGGACATTCTGCTACGGAGACGACACATCCCTTTGCCAAACCGATGGAGCCCTTTACAATTGGGCCTCAGCAATGGACATCGACACCGCCTATCTCCAGAATCACTGGGGAGGCAGCGATACCAACCATCAAGGGATCTGCCCCTTAGGTTGGCACATTCCCAGCGATCACGAATGGAGCAATTTGCAGGCTTCAGTTGATTCGCTATCCGCAGTGAGTAAAGGCAATGCCGACCTAGCCCTGCTTTCTGACACCGGTTGGATGAATAACCGAACCTGGGCTCGGGACTCCTATGTGGGCGCAATCATGGTCTACTCCTACAAGCCAGGTGACTGGACATACAACGGAGTGGATCTTATCGGTTTTTCCGTCCGTCCTGCAGGACTGCGTGACGCCAAAGGAAGCTACCGTGTGCGCAGCTACTACGCAGGTTTCTGGACCTCATCGGAATCTGACATTTACTTCACAGATATGTCTTGGGCCCGAAACTTCTACGGCGGCTTCCGAGGAATTTTCCGGGATGTAGGAAATTCAAGGTTGGAAGCTCTCTCAGTGCGCTGCCTACAAGATTAGCTTGCCCGCTTAATACATCCGGCGCGCCGGAGTCCACACCCGCAAATACCAGTAAACAGGCAACGCGAAGATGCTTCCCGCGACAAGCCCCATGACCCAGCGGCGCTTGGCCTCGGGCGAGAGGTCAGCGGCCACGAAGAGGCGCAGGGCACAGACGACCAAGGCGATGCCGGTTCCCAGCATGGTCGCCAGATGCAACGCCAGGAGGAGCTTGAAAGTCAAAGGCACGGGAACACCGTGCGGCGGAGCGAGAAGCGCCGGAGAAAACAGCAACACCAGCACCATGAGTGCGACATAGAGGAGAGGCCAACTGAGCAGGAACCCCAGCAGCAATGTCTTGCGAGTCCTGTTCATGCGTCCGTCCCGCCGGCGCAAAAGCGCGCGATCTCGGCATCCAGATGCTGGAAGAAGCGTCCGACATGCAAGCCGTCGACGAACATGTGATTGACCTGGATATTGAAGGGCAACAGCGTCTGGCTACCGGCCTCGAAGAAGCGCCCCCAGGTAATCCGCGGGATTCCGTCCTCGCGTCGGAGGCTCAGGGTATGGTCCGTGCCCGTGAAGGAGATCCAGGGCAGCGGAGACACGAAGACGAAGTCGTCGCGTCCGGCAAGACTCGGATCGAAGTAGCTGGTGGAAGCCGCAATGGCCACCTCGCAGGCCTTGGAGAAACTCCCTAGATCCTCGTCAAAGGCAACGGCGATCATGCGGAAGAGTTCCTCCCCTTCCTTGATGTGAGCAAAGGAGGGGTGCAACACGTCATGCAACACCACGGTTTCGCCATGGAGACGATAGCGGAAATTTTCGATGCCGTTGACGGTGCGCAGCACGAGGTGGATCATTGCCCGGGTGAAAGGGACGCCGCAATTCCGAGCCGCCGCCCGCACGCCGGTGATGTCGAGGTTCACGTTGACGTTGTAGAAGGGCAGGTCGGCCTGGCGGAAGACCTGAAAGTGTTCCCGCCGCGGCCAAGTTGAGAGATCGATTTCCTTCACGCATCCCCTTTCCCACCACCCTAATGTGATCATAGGCACTAGGTCAAAGACAGGCAAACTAGTTACGGCCCGGAAAGAGCAATGCACACCGCACAGCGGCACCGGCGCGGTTGGGCACCCCAGTCGCATGCTGACTGGAAAAAACGTCGTACCCGTAGATGGTGACGGTGCTGCGGTCATTCTCCACATAGCGACGCTGATTCAGAAACATCCATCCAGCGGAGACGTCGAGCGCGACGAAGCCAAAACGTCGCCGCGCGAAGAGATCCAACGACACCTGGGACGAGGAGAGACTGCGCGAGGAATCGAGGAGCCAGGAACCGCCAAGAGCCGTCTGACGAACTCCGAGATCCCAGGACGGTGCAGCTTCCCAGGAAACGTTCCAGACTGCCGGCAGGAGCGCCGACACCCGCATGTGCGGAGAGAGGCGCCGCTCCCAGGTGAACACCGGCGTCATTGAAGTTCCGGTCGGCGAATTGGAGACGTTGAAGCCGATGCCCCAGGACGAGCCGGGCTCCAAGCTGTGCCTCCAGCCGAGATAGATCGATGCCTGCAGCGCCTCGGCCGCGAAGCGCCCTGACTCCGCGCCAGCGGCAACGCTTGCGACGGCGCTCACGCTTGCGCTGGAATCAAGCGGATGCGAGAGAAGCACGGAACCTCCCAGGTCGCGGACTCGATGCAGTTCCTTCGCTTCCACCGACGCGGCACCGGCGGAGATTCCCGGCATGACGACAAGATCCGGACCATGCCATGCCGGGTAAGAAAGCTTGGCGCGCCCCTGGAACGACGTCAATGGATAGGATGCGAAGCCCAAAGTGCCCAGTTCCCCGGCGGCGGCGAGGACGCAAAGAATGCCGATCAGCACTCGAGCCTTTCCCGGCTCCATTCGATGGCAGCCTCCCGAAGCAAGCGCTCCGCCATGCCGTCTCCGCACCGCTCGCCGTAACAGCGCAGATCCTCGACCACGAGGACTCCCGCCTCCCGCCGTGCCCGGCAGGCGGCTTGGAGAATGCCTCCACAGGCAAGCACAAACTCGACCCCGTCGCGCTCGATGGGCCGATGCGCCAATTCTACCCCGTCCCATTTAAGATCGCACTTCATCCCGCGCCTCTTTCCCTTCGCGGCGCAAGCGCCATGAGCAGATCGCCCCATAGTTCTTCGACGTCCTCGAGGTAAGTGTCGCGCCCTTTCCAGATGATCGCCATCCCGGCTCCGTCGAGGGTCGCCGTGAAGAGCCGGGCCACCCGCTCGGGATCGAGGTCGGCCCGGATCTCTCCCTTTTCGATGGACCGCTGCGCTGCCCCCCTCCAGACGGAGCGCTCGCGCGAGGTATGTGTCTCAATACGTCCCCGGAAATCGGGGATAGTGCGGAAGGCGTCCCACAGGAGGCCGTAGAAGTTGATCTTCCCCTTCTCGTTTTCCCGCGAATCCTCCGAAAGCGGAAGACGGCTCGCCAGCACTTGGTGCTGGTTGTCCAGAAAGGCACGGCAAAGTTCTCCCAGCAGGAGCTGGGATCGCACGGCATAGTCGAAGATGAACTTCGCGAAAATGCCGTCGGCCACTTCCTGGAAGATCTGCTCCTTGCCCTTGGGGAAATGGTGGTAGAGAGAACTCTTGGTCAGCCCGACTGCCTGAGCGATGTCCTGGATGGAGACGCCTTCGTAGCTGCGCCGCAGGAAGAGCTCGGTCGCCCGCACCAGGATGGATTCTTTCGTTTCGCTCATAAGCCTCCCGAACGATCGTTCGTTCGGTAATTTAGGCGTCACAAGGATCAAAGTCAAGCACCCCATGAAAAAAGCGCCCGGGAAACTCCCGAGCGCCTCGATCATCAAAACCCGATCGGCTTTACCGCACGATGCGGCGGGCCTCCATGTAGTAGCGCTTTTCTTCAGCGTGGCCCATCGAGAAGGACTTCTTGGGCAGCGGTCCGTTCTCCTGAACCCACTGGAAGAGCCGATCGCGGGCGATCACCGGAGTGAAGAAGACGCCGGCCCCCTGAGCCGTGAGCTTCTTGGTGTCTTCCCAACCGTGGATGAAGTCAATGCGCGATCCCGGACGCTCCTTCACGAAGCGACCGAAAAGCTCGTCCACGCGGGCCGTGGGAAGCTTCTTGCCCTTGTAGGCGAGCACGTACCAGTTGCGTCCGTCGAAATAGCCGGCCTTGTCCTGCCCTTCCAGAGAGACCAGGAGCTTTGCGAGCTCCTCCTCGCGGATCTGCTTCACGTCGGCCACAGCCTCCGAAAGCACCGTCTCGGTGAGCTCGGGAACGTCTTCGGTGAAGACGGCGCGGTGGATCGGCTCAAAGAGCAGCCCCGGCGAGTGGATGTTGACGATCTCCGCAAGTGCAAAGCGGGCCGGATGGGCAAGGATCGCGTCCTTCGATTCTCCGGCGGCTTCGAGCTCTTTCTTGGTCTCTTCCCAGCGGGCCTTGGCCGTCGCGAGGGAGTGGTTGCCGTCCCCCATGGCCCAGAAGAGCGGGGTCTTCCCCTGCACCGCCTCGACGGAATCGAGCAGCGCCTCGAGTTTGGACAGAATTTGTCCAGCAGCATCTCCCTGGACCTTCCAGCCCTGGAGGTGCCCGCCGTTCTGCATCAGCTCGACGTCGTAGGCGACCGGAAGCGTCGCGGAGGAGGCGGCAAGCGGCTCGATCACCTCGCGCTTGGGGTCGTCGATCAGGATCATGATGTGCGGCAGCTCCAGCGGCGCGGCGCGGCGCACCGCCAAGCGCGGCGGAATGCGCTCGACGATGGTGCCTTCGGTGGCGCGGAAGAGGCTCTTGGAATCGCGCGCGAAGTCGTAATGCTCCAGGTCGCAAGCCACCACCAAGCCGTCGCGAGTGCCCGAGTGCTCGGTGGTGCGGCGCACGTAGACAAAGCCCTCGCCCTGGTTTTCCAGTACGCCGTGGGAGAGGTAATCGGCCATGGCGGCGTGAATCTTGCCGATGCGTGCCTCCACGTCCGAGCTTTCCAGGTAGATCTCGGGAAGGGTGAGCCGCAGCGTCGAGGGGGCCACGCCCACCTTGGCCTCGACGGCGTCCCAGTAGGGCTGGTCGGAGGTGTACTGGTCGCAGGCCACCACGGCCCATTTGGAAAGATCTGTCCCGCTCTTGGGCAGGAGTACTTCGGGAGCGCGGATTCCCAGGCGATCGAGGGACTTGGCGTGAAGGTCGTTCAAAGACATGAGTTTCCTTGGGTTCAGAAGCGGAAGGTGGTGCCGGCCATGCGGGCGGCGAAGTTTGCCATGTAGGCCTTCTCGTCGGCCTCCGAGGGCGCCTCGTAGGTCACCGAGAAGCGCAGGTGCGGTCCAAGATCGTCAAAAGGAACCGTGACCACGCTCTTCTCGCGGATGAACCATTGGCTGGCCTCTTCGGCGTTAGCAAAATCGCGCCCTCCCACGATGCCCTTGGGGGACTTGGCGTAGAGGAAGTAGGTGCCTTCGGGCACATCCAAGCTGAAGCCGAGCTTGCGCAGCTCGGCCACCAGCATTTCCATGCGGCGTTCGTACTTCTTCTGAGCACCATGCCACAGAGAGTCGTCGTCCAAGGCAGCGGCAGCGGCCTTCTGGATAGCCTTGAATTGGCCCGAGTCCGAGTTGTCCTTGACGTCCCCATAAGCCTTCACAATCAATGGGTTGCCGGCCACGAAGCCCAGGCGCCAGCCGATCATGTGCCAGCCCTTGGACATTGAATGGACCTCGACGCCCACGTCCAGGGCCCCCGGAGTCTCCAAGAAGGAAAGCGGCTTCTTGCCGTGAGTGAAGGGCAGATGGGCGGCATCCTGCACCACCACGATGTTGTGCTGCTTGGCGAAAGCCACCACCTTAGCGTAGAACTCGCGGGTGGCCGTCTTGCCCGAAGGGCTATTAGGATAGTTGATGACCAGGATCTTCGCCTTGGCCAGGACATCCGCTGGGATGTTGTCGAGATCGGGGAAGAAGTCGTTCTCAGGCAGCAATGGCAAGTTGTGGACGATGCCGCCCAGGTACTTGGTCCAGGTGGAAGCCACCGGATAGCCGGGCACCGTGAAAAGCGTGACGTCGCCAGGATTGATGAAGGCGGCCGGCAAGAGCGCGTAGGCGGGCTTCGAGCCAATGCAGTGGATGATCTGGGTGGCCGGATCAAGATCGACGCCGAAGTTCCTCTTCAGGTAGCGAGCAGCGGCCTGCTTGTATTCGTCGATGCCGTTGTCGGCGTAGCCGCGGTTCTCGACCTTGTTGAGCTCTGCGACCATGGCATGACGCACCGGCTCAGGAGCCATCTCGTCATTTTCGCCGATGCCGAAATCCACCAAAGAACGATCCGGAAAATCAGCCAAGGCAGCGCGTTTGGCGCGCTTGATCTTCTCGAACTTGTAGATGGCAGTGGATTTCCCGTAGTTCTCGCCGCCGATGCGTTCGGCGAACAATTTCTGGATGTAAGACTCGCTCACGATGATTCCTCCGGTATGCTAATCGGCAAAGCCTTAAAAATACGAAGAAGGCCCGGCCAACGTGGCCGAGCCTTCTCTCAAAGAGCCATTTCACGTTTTTAGTGAGCCTTAACCCCAAGTTTCAGCACGTGATTTTCTACGCCGGCATTGTTCGAATCGTAGGTGTCGTGGCGAACAATCACGTGCATCAGATAGATTCCAGAAACCACCGGACGTCCCGACTTGGTACGCAAGTTCCAAAGCATCTGCAGTTTGGTGCGCTCCAGCACATCGGTCTTGATGGTGGCGAGGTCTTGAGCTGTGACGATGAAGTCGACGCCGGCGACATAGGTTCCCAACTGATCGTAGATGTAAACCTGCACCGTAGATGGACGATTGACGTAGATGGTCGTCGCAGCGCACTGAGAAACATCCGGGCAAACCTCAGATGTGGTCGCCGAAGAGGCATAGCCTTGCCCAGGCTGATAGGCCGTCATGTTGGACGTGTCTCCGCTGGAAGCCAGGAACGTAAAGCCGCCCTTCGCAGGAGTCGCAGATGTCGAGAGATCGATGACGCTCTTGGACAATTCCAACTGGACCAACTCCGAACGAGCCGGACCTTGGATCATCACCGCTGGAGAAGTCGAATTGCGAACCCTGTTTCCGGAGGCATCCGCTACACTGTCGCTGAAGCGAATCAAGACGCCCGGCTTCACCCCTGTTCCCAGATCCAGAATGATCCTCAGGGCTCCAGTCGACGTGACCGAATCGACCTTCACATCAGTCCATGTCTTGCCGCTATCCAAGGAGACCTGGAAGATACCGCTGCCGTCTGCTCCCGAGATGCGAATCGGCTCCGAAGGGTAGATCCACAGCGTATCCTTCCCCGTATAGCTTTCGGAGCGATGGACCTCGCTCTTCTCGATCACAGGTGCCACAGCATCCACGATGTCGAAGGTGTCCGTCCAGCTCTGCTGAACCTTCTGGCCGTTCACCACCGCCGCATTCGTCCCCTTGATCACGCCTAGATTCGTCACGCTGCTAGATGTCCAACCGTAGGGGAACGGAGTCGAAAGCTTCACCACAAGGACCGACGAATCTGCCGGAGCGTAGCTTACGCTCGAGGACGAGGCCGTATTGGCCCCCGGAGTCCCGTAGGAGATGTCAAAGTTTGGTAGGGGCCCGACAACTTTTGACGGAAATTGCACAATCACCTCGTCGATGCGACCGTCCCCGTCCGAGTCGATGTACTTGGCGCTAGACGGAGTGTTCGGAATCATCGTGATCGTCGTTGAGCCGCTCGCGGCATTGCCGGCCCGATCCACATAGACCGGAGTCGTGATCGTCTGCTGCCCCAAAACCTCGGAGCAATAGGTCGTGTCATGCTGGGTCATCACGCTGCCGTCCTGCACGAAGTAGGTCACCGCAACGCAACCCACCGGCCACTGGCTTCCATTGGGAGGCGTGGTGATCCACACCTTGGGAGGAATGGTGTCCAACCCCACCAAGCCAGACCCACATCCCTTGTTGCCCACAGCGTCCTCGATGCAACGCGTGACCGTGTTCAGGGTGTCGGTCAACTTCGCCGTGTCCTGGTGCCAGCTCGTCACTCCACCATCAATGGAATGCCACTTCACCAGCACACCAGGAACATTCACCCATGGGGTATCCCCGACGACGATCCAGGTCTTGCCGCCATCCTTGCTCACGGAGTCGATCACCACCTTGGGAGGCGTCGTGTCCAACCAGACGTGGACGCTGTCGCAACCGACATTGCCCCAAGCATCGGTGTAGCACTTCGAAATCGTCGATTTGCCTTCTGGAAGCAACGTGTCATAGGGAGTCTGCACCTTGCCATCGACATTCCACGCCACAAGGACCTTCCCAGACGCATCAAGGTCCTTCTTGCCAAGATGCGCTCCCTCCGCAGGCGAGGTAATCTTCACCACCGGTGCCACATTGGTGTTGATGATCCGCACATGCAACACGCTGTCTGCTCCCCGCACCAGGCCCTGAAGGCCGACAAGATGAAGATCGAAGACGCGATCGGAGCCGACCTTGTGGTCGTTGCCCCAGGTCAGCACGAAGGAGGCAGAAGTGCTTCCGGAAGCAAAGGGAAGCACCACCGAGCTGTCAGCAGCCAGTCCAAGGTCGTGAACCGCAACCAAAGTGGCAACCGAAGCCTGCGTCGCCACATGCGAGGCGGCATCCAGGAGAAGCTGAATCGTCGCGGCTCCGTCGGCATCCTTGACCGTCAAGGTGTCTTTCCAGAAGGAGACTGCCGAGGCATCGGCGTTCAGGAATGTGACCGTCGACGTGTCCCTTGACGTGTCCACTGGAGCCAGGCCAGAGGCCAGCGCAAGCCGCAAGCGGACGTGATGATCAACCTTGTCCAGGGAGTCGCGAAGGACGCGCAACGGCACCCACACTAGAGAATCTCCCGCAGGCACCACCAGCTGCACCTTAGTGACAGATGCTGTCGGAACCAGAGTCGTGTCCAAACCGCCGTCGGAGGGCTGCAGCAGGGCATAGTCGCGACCGGCCAGTGCAGCACTTCCCGAAGCGTCCGCGCTCACGAGCAGCGTCTCGGGAACCGCCAGCACAGCCGAAAGGCGCACCGGAATCCACAGAATGTGCTCAGGAGTTTCACCTGTGGTCCAGGACGGAATCTGGAAAAATGCCTGCGGCTGGAGGTTCCCGTTGCGGAGCGTTCCCACAGCGGTGTCAGGAATTGTCGAAAGTCCCGCAAGGCTTCCCGGAACCGTCACCACCTGGAAGTGCCGCGTGCTGTCGTAGGCTGCGGTGTGGAGCACCGTGACGGCAAGAGAAGCCCCAGAATCCCCAGCCAAGACCGTTCCGGCCACAGCCGTGTCCCCCTTGAACTCGCGTCCCGCGATGGCCGAGCCGTCCACGGTCGACCAGGTGAAGGGAAGCGCCACTCGAGTGGTGATCCGACGCGCGGTATCCGAGGCATCCACCACCCGCACCGGAAAGACGATGGAAGCGTCGCTGCTGCGCGTCGCTGCGGCATCGTCCACCAAAAGCCGCACCGAAGTGACGGGGCTCGTAATCGTGATCTTGGCCACGGTATCGGAGCCCTGCGCCACGGTTGCCAAAGTCGAGGTGTCGTAGCTCGGAAGGGTGACCCAGAAAGTGCGCGTGGTGTCGAAGTACGTCCCGCCCTTAATCGTGATGGAAATGGTGTCTGTAGAGGCGATGGAGCTCGTATCGGCCTTGAGAACATAGTCCGTGCCGTTGACAGCTCCGCCGTCAATAGCGGTATAGCTATAGACCGGATTCAGCGCACTCGTACGGGACAAACGGACAGGAAACTTCAAAACGATATCGGTAGCCTGGCGCTGCACGCTAGTATCGCGAATCGAGATGGTTGGCTTCCCGAAGCCGCAGGTGAGCGTGTCGATGGCTGTGTCTTTGGACGTAGCAAGGCCGGCATACGCCGATACCGGCGTGAGAACTCCCTGGAAATGACGCGTAGAATCGTAAGACGTCGTCGCAAGTACCGCAACCAGATCGGTATCGGCAACGGCTCCCGCAAGCAGGGTGTCCGTCTTTCCCGAGATGCCGCTAAAGTGCGTCCCCGAAACGGCGCTGCCATTGAGGGTTCCCCAGGTGTAGACAAGCGGCACGCGACTGGTGGTGATCGCTCCAGTCTTGTCGTTCACGAGCACAGTGCGCATCGCTAGCGTCCCGGGCGTCGCCGAGCGCACGGCGCTCGCCCCGAGGATGGCCAAGTGCGCCGGTGAAGGCAAAATGGTGTCCGCGACCACCGAATCCGCCTTGATGGCCATCAGGACCGTGTCGATTCTGAGCTGAAATACAAGCTTTGGCGTGAATTCGGAGCTCTTGGGCACGACAATCGAAATGGCGAGATCGGAATCCCCCTTGGAGGTGGATGTCGCGGTATCGAAGACGTAGGTGGTCGGAGAGGTGTAGACAAAATCTGTCCCGTTCACGGCACCGGCAGCGGGAGAGGCCGCGACCGCAGTCGTCACCAGGCGGACCGTCACCCGATCGTTGGGCACGCAAGTCTTGCCCGTCGACGGATCGAACACCTGCAGCCGATAGCGGAAGACGGTATCGGCAAGGGCGCTGCGCACGAGACTCTGAGCGCTCCCGCTCTGGGGAATCAAGCGCACCGAGAGATTGAAGTCGTTGTCGATGATCTTCACGATCCCGACGCTGTCGGCGACCTTCGCCGTGTCCTTGGATCCCAGATCGGCGTTGTGAATGCTGTCGATCTTGATCTTGAAGTACTCGTCGCCTTCGTAGACGAGATCTCCGAGAACCGCAATGCGAATGGTCCCGCTGAGCGAAGTCGCAGGAATCACGAGGCTGTCGCGCTTGGAGACGTAGTCGCGGGTCCCATTCTTGGTGAGGCCTCCGTCGACCGTTCCCATCGCCGTGCCGTCAACGGTGTGGTACCAGATGGTGACCGCATCCCCGTTGATGTGATCCATGGTCACCGTGATCTTGGCCCAAGCCGTGTCAGGAGTTGCGCCGTCGGCCTTCAGGTTCGGCTCGACCACCGAATCGGAAAGGGCGCTCGAGAAGTTCACCTTGGGGCGATTTTCGAACCACGGAATGAAGGCGCCTTCGGTTCCCTTGAAGTTGTTGTCGATGGCGATCGAGTCGGCAAAGATCTGCCCGTAAAGGTGAAAACCTTCCTTCACATAAACGGTGTTGGAGGGAGCTGCCACCGTTGCCCAAAGGTCGAGATAGTTGTTGAAGGTGAGGTCGGTCGCCTCGGAGTAGATCATCAACGTGCCGCCGGCAAACTGGTCGGCGCCGACACCGTAGGCTTTGCTTGTCCGAGTCGCGTAGTTCATGGCACGCGCCGGAGCGATCATGCTGCGCAGCGTCGAAGCGCCGATGTCGAGCTTGGTCTTGATGTAGATCACCGTACGTTTGCTGTGGGGCTGGAGAGCAAGCAGCGCCGTGGGAACGGAATCACTCGGATCCATGGAGATCGAATTGAACGAATACACGCCCTCGCCCAGGTAAAGCGTGGCGCCGTTGACGAGACGCAAATCCCCATAGCTTCCCGGCTGCAATATGCCGACGGTGATTCCTCCTTCCTCGGGAAGGACGGTGTCACGGCACTGGGACGCAGTTAAGGCGCTGCCCGTGTAAGCGAGCTGATCTCCGCATTTGAAGACCTTCTTCTGCCACTGCCAAGCCGAACCGGCAACGGCCGTGGCACCAACGGTAAGAGACGTGTCGGGAAAGGGCATTCCATAGGCTTCATGGGGCCTCACGGCATTCCAATACACGCCAGAAATGGCACCGTCAGCAGGCGCCCAAGAGGTCTTGGTGTTCCAGAATTCTTTGGGAATGGCGATGCCATTCCACACATGGCCGAGCGCCCATTGGTTCACCCGCACCGGACCGTTCCCGATGTAGAGCCCCTTCTGCAAGGAGTCGTACTGGGCAAGGTAAGCGCTCTTCTCAACGTTCACGAGACCGTGGAAGATGTTCGAGGCGCCGACCACGGAAAGGCTGTCGCGCACATCGGTCATGCCCATCACGGTGTCCTGGCCGTTTCCCTCAAAGAGAAGCTCCCGGGTGGTGATGCTCGAACCGATGTTATTGAGTCCCTTGAGGTCAATGATGCCATCGCTTCCGACCCACGCCCCCTTGAGGGTGGAATCCTTGGCGGTATTGGCGCGATCTCCAATGGAAATGCCTTTTCGCCCGTACAAGGTGTACTTGTTCAGGATGCTATCGACCGAGAGTCCAGCTTGAACCTCGCCGACGCAAAAGGCAACCAAAGACAACACAAACCACATCCGCGGGTGGACGAGACCCACGGCCCGAGGCAGCGACCAGCGTGACGAACGCTTTGACATAGCCCCCTCCTTTCCCTACTTGAACATAAGCTACAGGGAAAAGAGGAAGACTGCTGGGTATTTCGGGCGTTTTGCCCGAATTAAGAAAGAATCTCAGAAAGTCGCGATTTGCTCTGCTGAGACGCTATTTCTTGACTCCCAATTTGAGGATGTAATTCTCCAATGGCGAAGTCGCAGACTCATAGGTATCGTGGCGCACCACGATATGGATCAGGTAGATCCCCGACACGACCTGTTCACCCTTGGCATCGCGAAGATTCCAAAGAATCTTCAATCGCGAGCGTTCCAATCCGTCCTTACTAAGGGATGCCAGATCAGATTTGGTCACGATGAAATCGGTCCCCGCCACGAATGTACCCAGGTGATCGTACACGTAAAGCTGCACGGTCGAATTCTGATTGATGTACATCGAGATCGCCGCGCAATCCGCGAGGTCCGGGCAGACATCGCTGACGCTGGACGAAGATGCGTAACCCTGCCCCGGCAAGTAGGACTTCATGCTTGCGGCAGAGGTGTCGCCACTAGAGGCCAGGAACGCAAAGCCGCCCTTGAGAGTGCTCGAAGAACTGCTGCTGGACGAAGGTTGGACGATGGGAACATCCAACCCAACCTGCACGAGACCGGGCCGCGCCGGCCCCATCACCACCACCCGAGCCGTGTCATGTTCCAGATGCACACGATTGCCCGAGGCGTCAGAGACACTCTCGCCAAAGCGAACCAATACGCCGGGTTTCACGCCCGAACCAAGGTCAAGGATCACCTGCAAGGCGCCACTTGAAGTGGTCGATGCGACAGGAACATCAATCCACGTGCGGCCGGAATCAAGAGAGACTTGGAAGACGCCCGTATTCCCCTTGCCATCAAGAGCGATCGGCTCCGAGGGGTAGAGCCAAAGCGTGTCCTTGCCAGAATAGTTCTCAGCGCGATGCACTTCGCTCTTCGTGATCACCGGAGCGACTCCGTCCTGGATGTCGAACGTATCCTTCCAGGCTTGCTTGACGGACTGGCCGTTCACCAGAGCGGTGTTCGTACCCTTGATCACACCAAGATCCGTCACGCTGCTGGATGTCCAGCCGTAGGGAAACGGAGTCGAAAGCTTTACCACAAGGACCGACGAATCCACGGAACCAGCGTTCCCTGCGACGGTCCACAAGGGAATGCCATTGGTGTCGCGCACCGGCTTGCCATTGGCGTCCAACAGCGGAGTACCCGACGACGAGGCATAAAGGGGGTGTCCTGTGGAATCGACCAGTTGGCGTCCGTCCGAGTCCAGCACAGGACGACCTTCCACGACGCGAACAGGCTTGCCGCTGGCATCGCGAAGCGTATCGCCCTTCACCACGTAGTAGCTGCCCGACTGCGACGAACTGCCGTAGCTCACGACCGACGATGAGATCGTGTTGGCACCCGGAGCATTGTAGGAGATGTCAAAACTTGGTAGGGGCCCGACAACTTTTGACGGAAATTGCACAATCACCTCATCAATGCGGCCATCCCCGTCCGAGTCGATGTACTTAGCACTGGTCGGCGTGTTAGGAACCATCGTGATGGTCGTCGAGCCGCTCGCGGCATTGCCAGCCCGATCGATGTAAATCGGAGTCTTGATCGTCTGCTGCCCCAAAACCTCGGAGCAGTAGGTCGTGTCGTGCTGGGTCGTCACACCTCGATCCTGCACGTAGTAGATCACCGAAACGCAGCCCAGCGGCCACTGGCTCCCATTGGGAGGCGTCGTGATCCACACCTTGGGAGGAATGGTGTCAAAGCCGACCAGCCCCGATCCGCACCCCTTGTTGCCCACGGCATCCTCAATGCAACGCGTGACCGTGTTCAGGGTGTCGGTCAGCTTCGCCGTGTCTTGGTGCCAAGTCGTCGCTCCACCATCAATGGAATGCCACTTCACCAACACCCCCGGAACGTTCACCCACGGGGTATCGATCGCGACCCAGGTCTTGCCGCCATCCTTGCTCACCGAATCAATCACAACCTTGGGAGGCGTCGTGTCCAGCCAGACGTGGACGCTGTCGCAGCCGGTTCCCCACTCGTCCGTGTAGCACTTGGAGATGGTGGACTTGCCTTCTGGAAGCAACGTGTCATAAGGAGTCTGCGCCTTGCCATCGACATTCCACGTCACAGAGACCTTACCAGATGCATCTAGGTCCTTCTTGCCAAGATGAGCGCCCTCCGCAGGTGAGGTGATCTTCACCACCGGTGCCGCCATCATCCATATCTTCGAGGTATCGCGCGAACTGTCCACCGCCGCCAAGGATCCGACCGCCCCCCGCAGTTCCAAGCGCACCCAATGATCCGTCCTGTCTGCGACGTCCAGAAGCACGCGCACCGGAACCCAGGCCATGGTATCCCCCGCCGATAGCGCCAACCGCACCGTTGCCGCCTCACTGCCTGCGGCAAGCGTTGTATCCAGGCCACCGTCGGAAGGCTGCAGCAGCTGATAATCCCTGTCGGCAAGAGCCGTACTGGCAGTGGCAGCGCTCACCAACAAGGTTTCAGGAACAGCCAAGGCTCCCGAAAGGCGCACCGGAACCCAAAGGATCCGCTCTGGAATCTCGCCGACCGTCTGTTCAGGAACCGGGAAATAGGCCAGAGGCTGCGCATTGCCATTGCGAAGCGTTCCCACAGCGGTGTCAGAAATTGTCGAAAGGCCCGCAAGGCTTCCCGGAACGGTCACCACCTGAAAGTGCCGCGTGCTGTCGTAGGCCGCAGTATGGAGCACCGTGACCGCAAGCGAAGTCCCAGAATCTCCTGCCAAGACCGTTCCTGCCACAGCCGCGACCCCCTTGAACTCGCGTCCCGCAATGGCCGAGCCGTCCACGGTCGACCAAGTGAAGGGAAGCGCCACTCGAGTGGTGACCCGACGCGCGGTATCCGAGTCATCCACCACCCGCACCGGAAAGACGATGGAAGCGTCGCTGCTGCGCGCCGCCGCAGCATCGTCCACCAAAAGCCGCACCGAAGTGACAGGACTCGTAATCGTGATCTTGGCCACGGTGTCGGAACCCTGCGCCACGGTTGCCAAAGCCGACGTGTCGTAGCTCGGAAGAGTGACCCAGAAACTGCGCGCGGTGTCGAAGTACGTCCCGCCCTTGATCGTGATAGAAATTGTGTCCGTGGAAGTGATGGAATCTGTTCCAGGCTTGAGAACATAGTCCGTGCCGTTGACAGCTCCGCCGTCGGCAGCAGCGAAGCTATAGACTGGATTCAGCACATTGAATCGGGACAGACGGACAGGAAGCTTCAAAATGATATCGGCAGCTTGGCGCTGCACACTCATGTCGGGCATTGAGATGGTCGGTTTCCCGAAGCTGCAGGTGAGCGTGTCGATGGCCGTGTCTTTGGCCGTAGCAAGCCCCGCGTACACGGAGACTGGAGTCAGTACCGCTCGGAAGTGGCGCGTGCTGTCATAGGCGCTGCTGGCAAGAATCGCGACCGTCAAGGAGTCATAAAAACTCCCGGCAATCAGCGTATCGGCCTTTGCCGTGTCCCCGACAAAATGCTGTCCTGCCACGGCGCTACCGTCCAACGTGCCCCAGGAATATGCCAAGGGCACACGGCTGGAAACTGGAGTTCCGGTTGCCGAATTCAGAAGTTGCACGCGCATCGGCAACGGCTTGGTGCCATCGTTGGGAGCGCTGCCGCCGCGCAAGACCAAATGCGCTGCGAAAGAATAGACCGTATCTACGACGACGGAATCCAAAGAATGCGAGCCATGCACAGAATCCAAGGCCAAGCGGATGCAAAAGGTCGGCGCAAACTGCGTTGTCGGAGGAATCTTGACGATCACCGCCAGATCAGAATCTCCTCTGGAGCTCCCGCTCATGGGAACGAAGGTGTAGTCCACGGAATCAAGCACGTAGTCGTGCCCGACCACGGCATAGGCGGAATCTTCAGGGAGCTCCACAATTTTCAGACGAACGGACACCGGAGTGGCTGCGGGCGTAACCTTCCCCACTCCCGCCGTATCGTAGATCTGCAGGCGATATTTGAAAACTTGGGTATCGGACACGCTGCGCACCAGACTCCGAGGTCCGCTGGAGTCTGGAATCAGGCGCACGAAGAGCAGGTTGTCATTGTCGATGATGCGCACCACCGCAATGCTGTCCGAAATCTTGGCCGTATCGCGGGTTCCCAGGTCAGCGTTGCGAATGCTGTCGATCTTGACCTTGAAGAACTCGTCGCCCTCGTGAATGTTATCGCCCAGGACCGGAATACGGATGGTTCCGCTAAGCGAGGTCGCCGGAATAACCAAACTGTCTTTTTTGATCGTGACATAATCCAGGGTGCCGTTGGCCGAACTGCCGTGCGCCGCAGATCCCGTCGCATTACTGTCGATAGTATGGTACCACACGGTGATCGGATCGCCGTTGATGTGGTTCATGCTTATCGTGATCATGGCCCAGCTCGTATCTGGCGTGCCATCCGCCTTCAAGTCTTTTTCGTCTACGCTGGCTGCCACGACGCCCGAAAAATTGACCTTGGGCCGATCAGGATACCACGGAATGAAAGCGCCGTCGGTGCCCCTGAAGTTGTTGTCAATGGCGATCGAATCGGCAAAAATCTGGCCGTAGAGGTGAAATCCCTCCTTCACGTAGACGGTATTCGACGGAGCCGTCACGGTCGCCCACAGATCGAGGTAGTTGTTCAAGGTGAGGTCGGCGGCCTCCGAATAGACCATCATGCTGCCGCCAGCGAACTGGGTGGAATCCGTCCCGTAGGCCTTGCTCGTGCGGTTTGCGTAATTCACAGCGCGAGAAGGCGCGATGACGCTGCGCACGTTGGCATTGGTGGCACTGATGCTCAGAGAATTCCTGATATAGACGATCGTGCGCTTGCCGTGCGGCTGAAGGGATAGGAGCATTGTCGGCCTAGTGCCCCCGGCGGCCATGGTGATGGAATGGAAGGAATAAACGCCCTCCGTCAGGTAGATGGTCGTACCAGTAGACAGGCTCAGATCCCCGTAGTTTCCCGGTTGCAGCACGCCCACCGAACCTCCCTCCTCGGAGAGTACGGTATCTTGACATTGTGCCAAACTCAGGGACTTCCCCGTAAGCGTCTGCTGAAAACCACACTGGAAGGTCTTATTGTCCCAGATTACGTTGTTTGAGCCTCCCACGTTGGTGGTGCCTACCGTAGATATCGTCGTGTCTGGAAAAGACATTCCATAGGGTTCATGGGGCTGAACATCATTCCAGTGGACACCGGGAATAAGGCCGTCCGAGGAAATCCTGGAAGTCTTTGTATTCCAAAAGTCCTTGGAGATGGGGTGTCCTTCCCAAACATGACCGAGCGCCCACAGGTTCACGCGCACCGGTCCGTTCCCGATGTAGAGTCCCTTCTGCAAGGAATCGTACTGGGCAAGGTAGGCGCTCTTCTCAACATTCACAATACCGTGGAAGATGTTCGCCGCGCCAATCACAGAAAGACTGTCGCGCACGTCGGTCTTGCCCATTACAGTGTCTTGGCCATTCCCTTCAAACACCAGTTCCTTGGTGGTAATGGTCGACCAGATATTATTGTGCCCCTTGAGATCGATGATGCTATCGCTTCCCACCCAAGCGCCCTTAAAGCTCGTATCCTTAGCTGTATTGGCAGCATCACCTATGGAAATGCCCTTGCGGCCATACAGCGTGTACTTGTTCAGCGTGTCGTTCACGGAAAGATCGGCCCACAGGACCGACGGCAGCAAGAACGAGATGAACGCGCTAACTCGGAGAATTTTGACAAATACGGGTAAAATCAATGGCCAGCGTGACGAGCGCTTTGGCATAGCTCCCTCCTTCGAAAGTAAGCTATGAAAGGATATACTTTATTGAATCTATTTTTCAAATAGATTCGTCACGCTCAGAGATTTGTGTTTCCTGCTAGAAAACGAATTCGAATCGCCTATGGATTCGCGTTCAAATATTCAGGCTCCCAAACCAAGGCGCGAATCAGGGCACGGACATCGGCAGGACGCTCCGCGTCAGCCAAACCTTGCTTCCAGGTCTGCTCCGCCACGGCAATCGCAATCTCCAGCGAGACTTCTCGAATCCGCGAAAGGGGCGGATAGACGCGTCCGATCTCCAGGTCGCTTGGTTCCACCAGTTCGGCGAGCCGCTTGGCGGCGGCAAAGAACATCTCATCGGTGACTTCACGCGCCTTGGCAGCCAGCAACCCAAGCCCAATGCCCGGAAAGATGTAAGCGTTGTTGCCCTGCCCCGGCACGTACATGCGACCGTTCCATTCCACCGGAGGGAAGGGCGATCCCGATGCGAAGATGACCCGTCCCTGGGTATGCTCGTAGGCCGCTTCCGCACTGCATTCGGCTTTGCTGGTCGGATTCGAGAGAGCAAAGACGATGGGCCGCTCATTGATCTCAGCCATGGCCGCAAGGACCGCCGGAGTAAAGGCTCCGCCTTGCCCCGAGGCACCGATGATAGCGGTCGGCTTGAGCTGACGGATGACCTCTTCGAAGGAAGTGATGAATTCTCCCTTTTGAGCCCAGGCCGTCTTGTGGGCATTGAGATCGGTTCGACTCTCAACCACCAGTCCCTTGGAATCGAAGAACCAGCACAAGGAACGTGCCGTCGCTTCGTCGTAACCGAGATCTTTCATGCCGGCAGCCAGCATGGCACCGATTCCCGTGGCAGCTTCACCGGCTCCCAAGAAGAGAATGCGCTGCTCCTTGAGAGGCTTTCCCGTCACCCTGAGCGCCGAAAGGAATCCCGAAAGAGCGACCGAGCCCGTCCCTTGGATGTCGTCATTGAAGCAGAGGGAATCGTGGCGGAATTTCTCCAACAGCCGGAAGGCGTTTTGGTTGGCGAAATCCTCGAACTGAATGAGAACGCCCGGCCACTTCTCGCTGGCGGCGCGCATGAATTCTTCCACAAAGTCGTCGTATTCTTGACCGCGCAGGCGCGGCTGGCGCAACCCGATGTAAAAGGGATCTTCGCGGTACTCGAGGTTCTCGGTGCCCACGTCCAGCGTGACTGGCAAAGTCCAGCGCGGATCAATGCCGGCGCAGGCCACGTACAAGGAAAGTTTCCCGACGGGAATGCCCATGCCGTTGGCGCCCTGGTCGCCAAGCCCCAGGATACGCTCGCCGTCCGTCAAGACGATGACCCGCACATCCTTTTCGGGCCAGTTGTCGAGCACCTCGCGGATGCGCCCGCGATGGCGCGGCAGGATATAAAGTCCGTTGGGGCCCCGCCAGGAACGGCTCCAGAGCTGGCACACCTTGCCGACCGTAGGTGTATAGACCAGCGGCATGATTTCATCGGTGTGCCCCATCAGCAGGCGGTAGAAGAGCGTGTCGTTGCGACGCTGAAGCCCAGCCAGGAAGAAATACTTCTCGTAGTCGTCGGGCTTGGCACGCAGTTGCGCCAAGGCCCGCGCCTCCTGCTGCTCGAGGGTTTCTACGGCCGCCGGCAATAATCCTTCCAGTCCCTGGGCACGTCGTTCCTCGCAAGTGAAGGCTGTATCTCGGTTGCGAGCCGATGCCTTGAGGATTCCTGTACCTTTGGTCGCTGCCATTTCCGCCCCTTCTCTGAAAGTCCTACCCAATATGGGACTAATTTATTCCTTTTTTATCTTTCCGACATCGACGGATTGACGGAATTCTGTTCTGGTCTGGGAGCGAAGATGGTTAAGACATGGTTGCGGGCTCAGGCTCGCGATGGTTGGCGAATTCTTAAACCTTGGTTGGAAACCATCTGCTTCTGGCTTCCCGACGAACGCTCCCCGCACCGCGGAGCCAAGGTTGCCGCCCTGAGCGCCGCTCGCGCCTTGGGCATTCTCGTCCTTTTGGGGCTGGTGCTGGATTGCAACCTGTTCTGGCTGTTCGGGCGATCTCCCTCCTGGTCGCAACTCGCGCACCCGCAACTGGCCGAAGGTTCCGAAGTGTGGTCCAGCGACAACGTGCTGCTGGGGCGCTACTACCTCTACGACCGCTCCCCCATCGACACTGGAGACATTTCTCCCACCCTGGAACATGCTCTGCTGGCAAGCGAAGACATTCGCTTCTACCAGCATCACGGCGTCGACCCCAAGGCTCCCTTTGCGGTCGTGTGGTCGGCCTTCCACGGCGGTCCGCGCGGTGGCAGCACCATCACCCAACAGTTGGCCAAAAACCTCTTTCAAACCCGCGGCGCCAGTTCCCGTGGCATCTTGGGCTACATTCCCGGAGTCCGCATGGTGGTCTTCAAGGCCAAAGAGTGGATCTGCGCCCTGAAGATCGAGACCCTCCACAGCAAGAGGGAAATTCTCACGCTGTACTTGAACACTGTCCACTTCGGCAACAACGCCTGGGGCATCCAGTCGGCAGCCAAGGCCTACTTTTCTAAAGACGAACACGATCTAGGAGGTGAGCAAATCGCCCTTCTGGTGGGAATGCTCAAGGCACCCTCAGCTTACGATCCGGTTCGTCACCCTGAAAAGGCACTTTCCCGCCGCAATGTCGTACTTTCCCAGATGGCCAAATACCACTTCTTGACCTCTGAACAAGCCGATTCTCTTTCGGCTTTGCCCTTAGGCCTCAATACCAACTTCGCCACTCCTGATGACGGCATGGCTCCCTTCTTCCGCCAAGCCATCATGCCTTGGCTCAAGGAATGGTGCAAGAAGAACGGCTACGACCTGATGACCGACGGGCTCAAGATCCACGTCACGATAGACAGCCGCCTCCAGAAGCTTGCCGAGCAATCGATGCAGGAATGGATGACAACCCTGCAGAAGCGCTACGACAGCCACTGGCAAGGCCTCAATCCTTGGTCCGGCCCCAACGACGATGGCAAGCAGGCCATGGGGATCCAGCTGCACCAGACATCCCAGTGGGGAGAAGCCCTCAAGAAGCATGGAGGCGACTCGGCGGCAGCAGAAAAAGACATGCTGGTGAAGAAGCCACGTCGCATCTGGACCAGCGATGGCTGGACGGATTCCAATATCACCGTCGCCGACTCGCTGCGTTGGATGCGTCTGCGTCTACAAGGCGGGCTCGTGGCCCTGGCACCAACCGATGCACGCGTACTGGCCTGGGTAGGCGGAGCCAACTGGAAATTTGCCAAGTTCGACCACGTACTGCAAGGCAAGCGCCAGCCCGGATCCACCTTCAAGCCCTTCGTCTACGCCACCGCACTTACGCAGGGTTGGGGACCTTGCGACAAGATCGTCGACAAGATGGTCACCATCAAGTACACCGAAAACGGCGAAGAAAAGACCTGGACCCCGCACAATGCCGACTGGACCAACTACAACGATTCGGTGACGCTGCGCCTAGCCTTGGGGCAGTCCATCAACACCGTGACCGCTCAGCTTACCCAGCGGGTTGGCCCCGAAAACGTCGCCAAGTTTGCCAAGTCCTGCGGCATTGTCTCGCCACTGCAGGCAGTTCCTTCCATCGGCTTGGGCACTAATCCCGTCAGCATGCTGGAACTAGGTGGCGCCTACTGCCCGCTGGTCAACGGCGGCAACGAGACGCCGCCATGGTTTGTGACCCGCATCGAAGACCGCAACGGCAACGTGCTGGAGACCTTCAAGCCCACACCCCACCGCGTCCTTGATGAAGAAAACGCCTGGCTGATGACCTACATGCTCAAGAGCGGCATCGAAGAACCGGGCGGTACCTCTCAATCGCTGTGGAGCTACGATGTCTTCCGCGGCGGCGAACTGGGCGGCAAGACCGGCACATCCAGCGACCACCGCGACGGCTGGTTCGTAGGCGTCTCCCCCAACATCGTCGGGGTGGCCTGGACCGGCAACGACGACCCGGCCATGCACTGGCGCACAGGTGCCGCGGGCGAAGGCTCCAAGACCGCTCTGCCGCTCTTTGCCTCCTTCCTCCAGAAGGTGCTGCGCGATCCAAGCCTGGGCATCAAGCCTGCCAAGTTCCCGGCGCCTCCGGGAAAGATCGCCAGGCGTTGGAACTGCCCCACCAAGTGGGATGCCCTCTACGACACCGTCCCCGATTCTACGGCATTGGACACCTTGCACAAGGATTCCTCGGCCATCCCGCCTGGGGCAGCTGCCGAGGAATGATGCGCACCCTGTTCGCATTCAGTCTGGTCCTCGGCCTCACCGGATGCGGGACAGGGTTGCTTTCGTCTAGCACCGACCCCAAGCTCACGCTCAGTTGGCAAGCGACTCAAGGCGTCCATATAGGAGCAGCCACTTGTGTCGGCATTCTTGAGGCACAGGGAACCAACTACATCGGCGGTTATGGAACCGCTTACTTCTTATTGGCAAGTAGGAAGACGCCAAATCCCGCTTATCTAGCGCTTGACGACATGTCCTATGCAGAGACTCCGCTCAACATCACGGGATCCACTTGTGCAAGCGGTGTAAGCGGCAAGGTATTCGACACTCTTACTGCGTATTTGGTGGTTGGAAACAATCGCAGCGACACCACCAAAATCCCCATCGCCTGTCAGAACGCCTTACGTCCCTGAGTCGAGCTTTTCCAAACTTTGGCGAATGGCTTCCAAGCTGCGGAAATCCTCGCGATGGAGGGCGGCAGCGCGGCGCAGCAGCAGATCGAGCCGCTGGCTCGCCTTCGTGTCGCCTTTGCGCACAATGGGGAGCAGCGCCAAGACAGCATCCAGATCACCTTCAGTGAGATGCGGCTGGAGAAAGGTGCGAAACCTTTCCATGGCATTTCCCGCCTCGGAGCCGTCGTCCTTGGCATAGAGGACGCTTGGAAGCAGGGTTTGCAGCAAATAGGTCTCGACATCCCCCGTGAAGGTCTGCAGTTCCCGAGACGCCGAAGTCGGTGCATCTAAAAGCGTATCGATACGACTCTGCAATTCCACATATTCCTGCTGACGGTAATGCGCCTGATACAGGATGGGAAAGGAGTTGACCGCCATGTGGGCAAAGGCGAGGTCATCGAAAAATCCCAGATCAGCGACATCGCCTTCAAAATTCAGCGCCGTCGCCTCGGAATCCAACGGTACGACCTTGGCAGGAATAGGCATCATGCCAGCGGCATCCTTCATGGAGCGCAACCGCTCGCGCACCAGATCGGGATCCAAAGCACCTTCAAGTCCAGAGCCGTCTCGCGACTGCTCGATCACCTCTTCGATGCCCCGCTCCAGCGACAACCCAAATTCGGATTGGAAAAATTCGGCCAAGGTCCGCTGATCGCGGTAATTGCCCTGAACCGCCAAGAGGCCATTGTGGACCATGCCCTGCAGATGAGCGGCTCCGGTAAGGGCGCTTGCGACATGGGCGTAGGCCAAGAGACGCCCATCCAAATGCGTCACATCGCCTTTTTTGAAGGTAGTCAGTTCCATCGTCAAACAATCTACTGGATTTGCCGCCCCCAAAGGCGCCGGTTCGGGAAAAAACTCTAGCGAAGTGCCAGAACCGTGCCGGAGGTCAGCCCCCCTTGAGCGGCAAAAGCCAACTCTGGCTCATCGAGCATGGAACCATAGAGATTCTCCAGCAAAGCCGAGACATCGTCATCCTCGCGCACCGGAGGAGTCGCCTCAGTGGCAAGTCCCCTGGCGATCTTGGAGGTCGAGGCAGGAAGAGAAGCATCCAACTGATCGACGGACGCAGCAACGGACGGGCTGATGGCCCGGGAGTTTCCCCGGACCATGCTCGCCAGTTGCTGGAGAGAACCGTCAGTTGGTTGGACTATTTCCATCAACAATCTCAAATGCAAGCAACATATTGCCTATCCATTAGATCGCATTCCAACGCTTTCCATCATCACTACTGGCATTGCATTCCATTCAAATTACCAGTAACTATAATCGTCGTGCCAACAGGAATCACAACACTCTTCCAAGCGAAATCATAACCGCTTCCCGAGTAGTAAGTCGTACCACCAGCAGACGAAACGGAGCAAGCAACACCTGCACATTGGAAACTCGTTTGAGATGTACATGTTGCAGTAACCTGATATGTTCCTGCACTAACAGAGCTCATGGCAGGAAGCGCCAAAGCAGTACCCCCGCTCGTAGTACCCTTGCGCTTGACGATAACCACCGTGTAGGTGCGCGTTCCGGTACCGTTCGTCACGACAACCTTTTGCATCACGCTGTCGCCAGCCGCCAGAGTGCTCAAGTCAACGCTGCCCGTATCACTCACCGCTGCCTTGGAGGAGCTTGCCGTTGCACTGATGGTTTCGCTAGTAGCGTTCGAGTCAACGGTGTCATGATAAGTCAGCATTGTAGAATCAAAGCTGGGCGCAAGCGTTCCACTCACGCTCAAAGCGCTCAATGCCGTCGAAGTATCCGTAGGAGTGACAGATGCCTTCTTCGCGATCTTCACGATATACTTCAGGCTCTTTGTCCCGTTGGTCACCGTGATCGTATCCAACTTGCTGCCGCCGGCCGCGACGCCGCTCAGATTGACCACGCCCGTACCGCTCACTGTCGCCGTCGAAGACCAGGCTGTCGCACTGATTGTCTCGCTCGTCGCCGTGGAAGCAACGCTATCCGTGTAGCTCTGAACTGTCGAATCAAACGTCGGAGCCAATACGCCATTCTTTACACTCAAGCTCTTCAGCAAAGTGTCAGTCGACGTGACCACAACAGATGCCTTTTTCGCGATCTTCACGATATACTTCAGGCTCTTCGTCCCGTTGGTCACCGTGATCGTGTCTGTCTTGCTGCCGCCTGCCGCGACGCCACTTAGGTCAACCACGCCAGTGCCACTCACTGTCGCCGTCGAAGACCAAGCTGTTGCACTGATCGTCTCACTCGTCGCCGTGGATGCCACACTATCCGTGTAGCTCTGAACTGTTGAATCAAACGTCGGAGTCAATACGCCATTCTTTACACTCAAGCTCTTCAGCAAAGTGTCAGTCGACGTGACCACAACAGCAGCCTTCTTCACGATCACCACCGTGTAAGACAAATTACTGGTCACCGTGATCGTCTTCGTCACGCTGTCCCCGACCTTCAACGCACTGACGTCCACGACTCCGGTACCTGTCAACTTCACACCTGTAATGCTAGGCGTAGCAGTGATGGTTAAGCTCGTAGTCGTAGAAGAAATGGTGTCGTGATAATACGTCACCTTCGAGGAAAACGACGGAGACAATGTTCCCGAAGAAACATCCAAAGCACTTAATGTCGTGTCCGTCGGCACAGACTGCGCAAACGTCGCCGTAAGAGTGGTGTCCTTCGTCATCTTCACCGTGCAAGTACTGGACGTGCCCGTACTGGCACCAGACCAACCACTGAACACGTAGCCATCCTTGGCCTTTGCCGTCGCCGTTACGCTCGTGCCCGAATCGAAGGTTGGTCCCGTGGGAGAAAGCGTAACCGTGCCATTTATGGCATTCGTCGTCAGGGTGTATTTGGGTAACGTCGCCTTGGCCATCACAACCGTCACTTTGTAGGTCAGGCTCTTGCCGTTGTTGGTCACCGTGATTGTCTGGACCTTGCTGCCGCCCACCATGAGCTCTCCCAAGCCGGTAACGTCACCGTCCCCAGTAATCGTGGCGTTTGCAGCATTGGCGACCGCCGTGATGGTCTCACTTGTTGTCGGCAAGAAAATCGTATCCGTGTATGAGGTCACATTCGAGGAGAAACTCGGAGTCAGCTTTCCTGTCTTAACGCTTAAGGAGGCAAGCGTCGTGTCTGTTGATGTCGGCGATACGTTCTTCTTGATCGCAACAGCCATCGTGTCTGCAGATATGAGCGAATCGACGCCGCTCACGAGCCTTGCCACAACCCACGCCTTGAGCGTCTGGCCAGCAGAGACGGAGATTCCCGAAGATGCGTCATAAACGGAAGCGCCTGCACCTGTCGAGTAGTAGAGGATCTGATTGGCTGCAAGCGAAGAGGTGCTGAGATGCACCGTGGTATCCTTCGAGACCGTGAGACTCGTGACCGTCGTTCCGCCTTGCAGAGCCGGCTTCGCCAAAGAATCCACCGTAAAAAGGGACAACAGCGTGACGCTGCTGTCAGCCGAGGCCACCGTAGTATCGGCTCCCCACAGAACCTTCGAGGCTGTTGTCTTTCCCACAAGGACCAGACGATACGCCGCCCCTTTGGGAACATCCTTCAAGACAAGAGAATCGCCGCCGGGATAAGCGATGGAATCCTGAAACGAAGAATTCCCACTGGTGAGCACGGCTTTCACGGAGGCCGTCTTGGAGGGAATAATGCTCGTGCTGGCAAGCCGAGGCGCCACATGCACCGAGCCGTCGCCAGAAGAACTCACGACATTTTGAAGGCTTTCATTGCAGGAAGCCAAAAGCATGACGCCGGAAGCCGCCAAGAAGAGCGTACGCAAGGTTGATTTGGCCATCATTTCAGTTCCCCAACTTCACGACGACGTTCATGGTTCCACTCGGAGTCGGGGCTGGACCAGACGAGTTGCTGCTTGAAGAGCCGCTCATCAGCAACACCGCCGCGGCCGCACCGCCGGCAACCACCAAACCGCCGATCGTCCAAAGAACGATTTTCTTTTTACTCGAGGAATCCGACGATCCGGAAGATTCCGTCGAAGCCGTCGCATCCGGAGCGCTAGCGACCGGGGCTGGCGGCAATACGACCGGCGCAGGAGCTGGAGCAGGCTCTACCGGAGCCGAAGCAACAGGCGCTGCAATCTCGGCAGGTGCCGCGGCAACCGTTTCCGGAACTACGGGAGCCGGGGTCGGAGCAGGAGCTGCCGCAACAGGCTCAGGAACCGAAGGCGTTACAGCTGGCGTAGCCGCCACGGCGGCAGGAGCCTCGGAAAACGAAGGAGAGGAAACCGGAGCAGCTGCGACGGGTGCAGAAACCGGAGGAAGTTCGACGGGAGCCGCGACAGGAGCTTGGGCCACAGCCGCGGGTGCAGAAGCCACAGGCACTGAACTGTGAAGAGCCACGACCAGCGGATCGGTCAAAGCCGCAGCGAAGTCCGTCGCGGCAGCTGATGCTGTCCCGGAAGTGGAAAGCCCGGACTTGGATTCCATCGTCTCGCCAGAGCGGGCATCGACCAAGCGCAGCGTCATGATCCACTTGTCGTCTTCCTTGCGGACCACCGAATAGACGACATGTTCGGATTCCATCACGCGGCCAGCCTGGATAGCGCATTCCAGATCGGAGCAGCCCTGATCAGCACCTACGCTCTTGAGCGCCGAAGCATCGGGCGCGACATAGCGAGCGTCCGGATTGGACTGAAAGGTGCGATCAATCTCGCTCTCGAAGGCCTTGGCGTCGTCAGGAGAGAGGTTCTTCGCCTGTGGAGGCAAGACCACCAAGGTCGAAGGTTGACTTTGTCCGTAGGAAATTGTTGCCAAAAGGGCGGCAACGCAAAAATATTGCAGGACATTTCTGCCCAGCTTTATGCCGATACGCTGATCGGCAAGTTTCTTCTGGCACATGAGAAGCTCTCTCCTTCGTCGTGGTCCTTAAAATACGTTCTTATCGCCTTTTCCACCGCTCAAGATCCGCGACTTTTGTTCTCAAGGTTCTACTGAGGAGATTCCTGTTTTTCGAGACGCGATGGCAATGAACAACAGGCTATACGGGAAAGATCGCCGTCGCTGGCAAAAGGAATGTTTTCTCGCCGCTGCTATGGCCAGACAACAACTGCACGTCGCGCATCCCTACCCCAAAGTGCCCAGCAAGGAGCTTTGCGACCGCCTTATTGGCCTTGCCATCCTCTGGTGGCGCCGCTGTGCGAACCTTGAGTCGATCCCCCAAAAGTCCCACCACCTCATCGCGCCGCGCTCCCGGCACCACCTTCACCCGCAGCTCAATTCCTGCGGCAACCACCTTGGCGTAAAGAGGAAGGCTCATGCCCTCAAGGAGGCGATGGCCGCAGCTCGATCAGGGGCATTGAAGACATAAGTCCCTGCCACCAAGGTGTCACAGCCAGCTTCGCGCACGAGCTTGGAGGTCCGTTCGTTGATGCCACCGTCCACCTGCACGCGCGTTGCAAGGCCTCGCCGAGCGATCTCGTCGGAGATCACCTTGATGCGTCCTGGAGCATCATCGCGGAACTTCTGACCGCCAAAGCCCGCCCAAATGCTCATCACCAGAACCAGATCGAGCTGATCCAGGTACGGGTAGAGCTCTTCAGGAGAGCGCCCAGGATTGATGGCAATGCCCACCTGCACACCGGCATCCTTGAGTCCCTTGATCACTTCGCCCGGATCCATGACGGCCTCCAGATGGAAGCTCACCAGATTGGCTCCCGCCTTGGCCAAGCGCACCCCGTACTCCAGCGGATCGGAGATCATCAGATGGCAGTCCAGAAAGAGATCAGTGGCCTTGCGAAGAGCCCCCACCACGCAGGGGCCAAAGGTGAGGTTGGGAACGAAGTGCCCGTCCATCACGTCTACATGCAACCATTCCGCTCCACTTGCCTTACAAAGGGCCGCCTCCTCGCCCAAACGGGCGAAGTCGGCGGCCAAGAGGCTGGGAGCGATAATCAGCGGCTGCGGCATCAGCCGAGCTTGGCGCGCAGGGCTTCCGCTTGCTTCTCGAAGCCTGGCTTGCCCAAGAGCGCGAACATGTTCTTCTTGTAGGCCTCGACACCGGGCTGATCAAAAGGATTGACTCCGCCCAGGTAGCCCGAAACGCCGCAAGCGCGCTCGAAGAAGTGGATCAGCTCACCGATGGTGCCCTCGTCCAGGGTGTCGATCAGGAAGGTCTGGTTGGGAATGCCGCCATCAAAGTGGGCTGCCGCCGTGCCGCGCCAGGCTTCCAGGTTGATCTCGCCCAAGGTCTTGCCGGCGAGGTATTCGAGGCCGTCGGAATCGTCGTTCAAGGCCGGAACCTCGATCTCGGAATCGGGCTTTTCCTCGATGAGGAAGGTCTCGAAAGCGGTGCGGTTGCCGTCCTGGATCCACTGACCCATGGAATGGAGATCGGTGGTGAACACGCAGCCGGCCGGGAAGATGCCGGTGCGATTCTTGCCTTCGGATTCGCCGAAGAGCTGCTTCCACCATTCTACGTAATACTGCAGGCCCGGCTCGAAGACCGAGAAGATCTCGATGCCCTTGCCCTGGCGGTAGAGAGCCGCGCGGGTAGCTGCGTAGCGCAGGCAGTCGTTCTTGAGCACGTCGTTGTTGGACGAATACTTGACGAAGGCCTCCTGGGCACCGGCAAGCAGAGCGTCGATGTCGTGGCCAGCGGCGGCGATGGGCAGCAGGCCGACCGGAGTTAGCACCGAGAAGCGCCCGCCGATGTCATCGGGAATCACGAAGGTGGTGTAGCCTTCTTCATTGGCCACCTTGCGCAGGGCACCCTTGGCCTTGTCGGTGGTGGCATAGATGCGGGACTTGGAGCCTTCCTTGCCGTAGCGCTCTTCCATGTAGGCCTTGAGCAGGCGGAAAGCAATGGCGGGCTCGGTGGTGGTGCCCGACTTCGAGATCACGTTGACGGAGATGTCGTCATAATCATCAAGCATGTCGAAGAGACCTTCGGCATCGTTGGCCGAAAGGTGGTAACCGGCGAACGTCACGTCCACGCCGTCTTCGGCCAGAGGAAGAGCCTCAAGCACAGCGCGAGCGCCGAGGTAAGAGCCGCCGATACCCACGGTCACCAACAGTTCGGAATCATTCTGAATGCGCTTCGCGGCATCCTTGATGGCAGCCAGTTCCGCGGCCGGAACAATCTTGGCAGGCTCGGTCCAACCGAGGAAATCAGCTCCCGGCCCCTTGCGGGAAGCCAGCAGCTCATGGGCAGCAGTCACCTGCGTCTGCATCGCGGCAAGCACGTTGTCGTCCACCCACGGGGCGAGATTCTTGGTCTGATAGCGGATCATGGCATCCTCCGGATTTGGGACCAATCCGGCCCCGGTTTTTGCTGTGGCCCGCCAAAGATAGCACCCCTCCATTGCCTCACACTTCCCATGATTTCAGTAGGTTTCCAAAAATGTTCGACCAGCTTCCCTCCGGAATCGATCCATCGCCTTGGATTCTTCGTCTGCCCAGCGGGGTAACTTTGAGAATCCCGCAATGCGGACTTCTGATCGGCCGCGGTTCCAACTGCGACCTGGTCTTGGATGATCCCGACGTCTCTCGGCGTCATCTGCTCATCACCATCCTTGCCGGCAAGCCCTGGGCCATCGATCAAGGATCGTCCAACGGGAGCCTCGTCGACGGCGTCATGATCGAGCGGCGGCGCCTGGAAGACAGTCACGAGATTCTGCTCGGTACGGCGACCCTTCTCTGGTCCACATCCGAGGACGAAGACATCGCACGCTTGCCACCAAACTTGAGCGTGGAATGGGAGCTTTGGACGAGTTGCCTAGCCGCCAAACGCTTCAACAAGGAAGGCCTAGACATTCTTTGTCGCCTGGGTTCTGCCGAAGCCGCACGGCGCGCCCCGCACGGAGGCTTAGCCTTGGAATGGCGGGATCCGCTGGGTACGGAATCGCTCGGACCGTTGCGCCGCAGACTCCTGGAGCAGGCTCTGCACCAAGCTCCGACGTGACTGGTGTTTTCCAGTGGCCCAAGCCACCTGAACCATGCTAGAATAAGGCCCAGATCATGTCCCAACTGGAACAGCTATGGAAAGATTACCGGAGCACAGGCTCGCGGCAGGCCAAGGACAAGATTCTGGCCGAATACGCCTCGCTTGCGCGCTACACAGCACAGCGCTTGGCCATCAACTTGCCACCGGAAGTCGAACTCGGAGACTTGATTGGTGCCGGCGTCTTTGGGCTCATCAAGGCCGTAGAGAGCTTCGATCCTGACCGCGAGGTGCGTTTCGAGACCTTCGCCACTTGGAAGATCCGGGGTGCCATTCTCGACCATCTGCGCGAGGTGGACTGGGTTCCGCGCAGCGTGCGCCAGAAGACCCGCGAACTGCAAGGAGCTTACGCCCGTCTTTCCAACATTTTGGGACGCACGCCTTACGACGACGAGGTCGCCGAGCACCTGGGACTCGACCTGCCGGAATTCGAATCCCTGCTTTCAGAAATTGCTCCCACCACCATCGTCTCCATGGACGAGCCGCTTGGCCACGACGACGACGGCCATCCCGTCTTAATCTCTGACGCCGTCGAGGATCCCGAAGCGCAGCAGCCTTTCGAGGAGAGGAGCCGCGAGGAGGTCAAGGAGATCCTGAAGGAAGCTATCGTAAGGCTTCCCGAGAAGGAAAAGTTGGTGCTGGCCCTCTACCACTACGAGGAGCTGACCTTCAAGGAAATCGGCAAGGTGCTCAAGCTCACGGAATCGCGCGTGTGCCAGATCCACAGCAAGGCCATCGTCAAGCTGCGCTCCCTGGTCGCCCGCAAGATCATGGCCTGAGGCGGGAAAGCTCTCCGACCAGGGACTCCAGGCACGCCACCGCGCCGGCAGCGTCCATCCCGGCCATGTCGCACGCCGACAGCACCGATATGACGGTTTCTGTCGCAAGATCCCAAGCATGCAACCGTCCCTCCCCGATTGAGCTGGAGACCGCGTAGTCCTGCAGGCGCAGCCGCCCTAACTGCTGGGTGGTCAGGTGGATCGTCAATCCTTCTGGAAGCCCTTCAAGAAGCCAGAGCGGGAAGGTGCCGCCCGAATACCCGGACAGCACCAGATGGCGCATATCACCATTTCCAAGAAGGCGAGCAAGCATTTCCGGCGTCAGCCCCGGATGCACAGAAATCCATGCCACGGCAGGATCGCGCCCATCAGGGAAAAGGGCCGGCTGCCGCAGCGGCGCGGGAAGTTCTTCCGAAACCAATCGGCCAGATTCCGCTAGGTCGTGCAGGACCTCCGACAATTCCTGTCCTGTTCGGTCAGAAAAGGCGAGTTCGCGGAAGGGATCACACGCCAAGTGGGAGATCTTGCGCAAGTTAGCCGGGGGCAGCACCCGCCCGGCACTGGCGACCCAAAGTCCACGAATTCCCCGCCGCAGCATGGCTAGGGCCGTGCGCAGATTGGCAGCACCGTCGGCATCCGCCTCCCACCAGGGAAGCATCCCGGAGACGATCAGAACGGGACGATCACCGGTCCCGACCGCCCATAGGAACGGAGCCAGAAAGGCTAGCGTATCGGTCCCGACGCAGAGCAGCAGGGCGTCGACGGGTGCCTCGCGGATAGCACAGGCTAAAGACGGAATCTGTCGCATGCGAAGCTGGCTGGAATCGATCCGCCAAGGGGAAGGCAACTCAAGGAGCGCCTCGTCTGCGAGCAGGAGCGATCGCAAAAAATCAGCCATTCCCGCACCGGCCAAGGCACCGACTTCCAGGCCAGCCTCTCCGCGGCGGCTGTCCAAGGTGCCCCCGGTGGAAAGCAGTCCCACCTTCACGAGGGATGCTTCCAGGCTCCGCCGCGGATCTGCCGATAGGCGGCCATAACCTTGGCGTAGTAAGAAGCCGGGAGCCGCCCATCGCCGTGCAGAGCCGCCTCCAGGGCGTTTGGACCAACGTTGTAGGCCATGATGCCAAGTTTCAGATCCCCATAGCGATGGACCATCTTCAAGAGGATCGCTGACCCCACGGCAAGGTTGAGTCCAGGATCCAAAAGATCCTTGGTTCCGCGAACCCTCACGCCGAGCTTGGGCGCAATGAGCTTTGCCGTGGCCGGCATGACCTGCATCATGCCAGCGGCACCAGAAAGTTCTCCGTCGGCAAAATGGCCAAGGGCATGCGCCCGACCATGGCTCTCGGTGGAAACCACCGCCAGGATCAGGAAAGGATCGAAGCCGTACAAACGGGCATTGCCGTCGATCACTGCCGCGATCTCGGCCGCCTCCGCTTCTGGCATACTGGCACCGCCGATGTGACGCACAGCCACCTCAAGATCCAGGACCCGCTGGATTTCCAGTTCCCGATGCTGCGCCTGCCGGGTCTCGGCTCGCAAGAGCTCGGATTGCGCCTGCTGATGGGAGGCACCGTGCGCCAGCCATACGCACAAGAGCGCCAACCCGAAGACAGGAACTGTCAAAGCAATTCCCCACCCCACAGCGCCGGCGAAGGTGAAATCGATGCCGTGCAGGGATATGTGCTTGATGCCGAAGATCTTCCCCAGCCAGCGCAACGCGGCAACCAAGAGAGGCCGCCAAGGCTTGCGTCGAATCCCGGACGGATGCCCGAGCCTAAGGACTCCCATGGGTATCGCCCTTAGCCTTCGCGCGCCGATGGACCTTTCCCTGCCCCGGCATTTCTAGGAGCCCCAGGTCGGCCAGAGGCTTTACGCGCAGCTCTAGTTCGGCTACCCGATGGACGGCATCATCGCGCTCGGCCTGCAGGCGCGCCAGGCCCGCGTGCTCGGTATCCAGCATGCGATACTGCCACAGCACCAGGACCATCAGCGTCGTCACCCAGCCCAGGATGAGGACTCCGAGGATGGTGGCCAGCGGCGCCGACAAGCGAACCCCGGTGCGGCGCGACCAACGGAAGCCCTTGTTCTTGTAACCGCCCGCAAGACCCGTGCGCAGGAGGCTAGCAAGCGAGGGATGCACATTGAAGAGATTGCGATAGGGACGCAGGAATTCCAAGGCATCTGGATCGGTGCAAAGGAGAGACAGCGTCCCGCCCCGTCCCTGAAGCAGGGAAAGGAACTCCAGCAGCACCCGCACCACCTCCTGGGAGACCACTTGGGCCCGCAGCAGATCCACCACCAAGTGGCGTCCGCGATCCCCGACCCCCAGAAGCTGAGCGCGCAGAACGTCGGCGACATCCACCTCCAGGCGTCCACCGAAGGAAAGCACCAGAAGGTCGCCCTCCTCATGGAGACTGAAATCCAGGACCGCGCTCATGACTTGCGCCGCAGGCTGCCCAGATCGAAGCGGGTGATCAGGCTCCACGATTCGCCGGTGTCGAGCCGGACATCCCAGCTCGGCCACACGCAAACGCCCTGAAAGCACTGGCCACCGGGAGACATGGGGCTGGGGGTTTGGACCGGGGTAACCTGACAACTGGCCGGCTTGTTGAAGTTCCATTCCAGGAAGACGCCCTCGTTGCGGTCTTCCACCAGATAGGTCTTCACATCCTCACTGGAGAGCGGATCAAGAATGCCAGCCCAGTCGCCTTTAGACAATTTGTGTCGCTGCCGCGGATCTGGCTCGCCTGGAGAAACGTTTGACTCCAAGGCAAAGCGGAAGGACACCAAGGCTCCCGCCACGTTGGTGATCTTCCAGGTCACCGTCATGGTGCTCTTGCCGGCCCGCAAAGTGATGGCCTTCTCGACGCGCACCGGCCAGCCGGTCACCTCCTGTCGCGCCCCCATCACAATTTGCAGATCCTTGCCGTTCTTCTTGTACTGCACATCAAAGGGAGCGTTCTGGAAGTCGCCGACCTCAACTCCGTCTGGTGACAGAAAATGTTCCAGAAGCACAGACGAGCGGGTGGCGTCCGCGGCCGCCGCAAAGGGGGCCGTCGCATCCGGTCCCAAGCAAAGCCCCCAGTCGTGGCAACGAGGCTTGTGCTGTAGCGAGGAGATGCGCCCTCCCCTGCCCGGTTCGATGAGGCACCCCAGGCGCATGTGCCGAACGATCACCTGGCGGGATCCGCTGCACAGGAGATCCGTGGTGTCCACACGCACCGAATCGTCGCCCTGATGCTCGTCCAGCAGCGCCTCGGCCTTCAACAGCAGGCCGGTGACCCGCAACCGGTCGCGCAGCCGCGAAAGCCCGGCACCTTCTTCAGCGCCGCGGAAAAAGCCAGCGTTCATGGCGCGCTGCAGGTACTCCGCACCTTCGGCGCGCACCTTCGGAGACGCAACCTGGTCGAGCCGCGAGAGCAGCTGAAGGGCGGTCTTGTGGTGGCGATTGGCAAAGGGATGACGGCGCAGCAGATCGCGCACGCCGCCCCCCGGCCCTCCAGAGCAGAAGCCCCGCGCCGTGGAAGCAGCCACGCACGCGGTCGTCAGGAGTGGCGTCCTGTCGATGACCGTGGCGGCAAGCTGCATCTCTACGGTTGGATCCTGAGCGCACAGTTCACAGAGCTGGGAAAGGCGCTCAGCAAACAGGGGAACCAATCCTTCCCGCGTCTCGGAAAGCAGCGGAAGATCGAAGACCCCAAGCGTCGGCTGATCACCCGCGCCTCCCTGAAGCAAGCGCAGCATATCCTCCAAAGCACCAGCTCGAAAAAGTGCCCCCAAGGATTCCTGAGATAGGAGAATTTTCAAGGGGCAGGCCAACTCTTCGGTCAGCACCCAGCCGCCCGTGGTCTGAGCCCCCAATCCGGGAAGGACCTGATAATCCTTCAGGATGGTGTACTCGAACCCGGCCTGGAAAAGATCCGGAATGAGTCCTGGATCCCAGACAGATTCTGTCAGCCAGACGCCGCGTGGCCGCGCTTGAAGGCGCTGTCGCAGCGATTGGTCCAGCATCTGGATCTGGGTCTGTCGCCAGGCGGGAGGCAACAGCGGAAAGAGCGGATCGTGATAACCACCGCCCAGCCATTCCAGACGTCCCTCCTGAGTGGCCGTGCGCAGGCCAGCAAGAACCTTGGAGGCAACATGGTCAGCAAGCCCTAGGAAGCGCCCCGGCAAATGGACACTGGCACGGAAGCCCGGAAACCGCGCAACCAATCCCGCCAGCGCCTCCAGAGGAGGGGCAACCAAGGAGCGCAGCTCCTCATCGGGAAGATGGCCAGGATCCGGAAGATGGACGACAGGAACAAGCCAAATTCCCGCCATGAATCAGGGCTTCGTAGGAGAGGTTACAGGTGCTTGAGCCGTCGCTTTGGCGGACGCTTTTGGCGATTCCACGAGGCTCCCGTTCTTGTCGAAGCGAAAGCGAAGTTCTTCTGCCCCGTCGTAGTAGACCCATAAGTCGCCGCCATCGGGCTGCGGGAAAATTTCCAGGGCATCTCCCAAGGCGTCATGCACATCCATCCGGCGCGCTCCGATGGCGAAACTGTGCCCCAGCTCGCGCGTCGCCTTGACAGATGCGTCGCGCTCCAGGGGGTCGCCGTTGGCATCGTAAAAGTCAGCCGTCCATGTGACCGGAGTGGATGCCGGCGCCTTCTTTTCGGGCACCTTGTAGGTGAATGCTCGGCTCCAACGCACGTTACCGCGATGATCCAGGAAGCGAAGTTCGGTGATCCAGCCCTTCTCATTGAAGATTCCCAGAAAGCGCGGCTGGCCGCGCAGGAAAGCTTCCTTGGCCTTAGGGCCGGATGGCGAGCGGTCCGTCTTCAGATCCCAATCAGCAAACCAGACCTGATCTTTTCCGAACTGGAATTCGTTGGATGGCTTGGGTCCCTTAAGAGCAGAGGAATCGAACTGACTTGCCATTTCCTTGCGAGCCTGCTCCAATTCCCACGCCTTAGCAGAACCAGGTGCGGCTCCACCAGACGCAAACACCACAGAACAAGTGCAGGCCAAAACGGCGATCAACTTCATGGAATTTCCTCCTTGGGAAGAATACAGTATAAATAATCGTTTAATATGACTTTGCGTAGCTTACTAAAAGGTCAGGCATTTGCCCATGGCGCGAGCTCTTGAAGCATTTGCTTATGCAGATATCCGTTGCTGCAAATCATTTGCAATCCGAAGAGATCGTAGGGGCGCCCATGATAATCGGTAACGCACCCTCCAGCCTCCTCGACCAAGAGGGCACCAGCCGCACAATCCCAAGGCTTGAGCAGCACTTCCCAGTAAGCCTCATAGCGACCGCAAGCCACATAGGCGAGATCCAAACTGGCCGCCCCTAGGCGTCGCACTCCGCGGGCCTTCTTGACGATGGCCAAAAAGGCGTCGAGGTGGCCGTGGGGATTTTCGGCCACTCGATAGGGCATGCCCACACCTAGGACCGAGCGCTCCAACTCAGCCGTCTCGGAGACGTGAATCGTCTCGCCATTCAGAGTGGCACCGCAGCCTTTTTCAGCGAGGAACATCTCGTCGCGCAAAGGCTCATACACAGCGGCGAACTTGGTGATTCCGTTTTCCTGCAAACCAATAGAAACGGCAAACCCTTGGGGCAATCCGTGGGCAAAGCTCGTGGTCCCGTCCAGTGGATCGATGATCCAACGCCACGGCGAAGCGGTCGGATGATCGCCGCTTTCTTCCGCAAGAATGCCGTGATCAGGAAAGAACCGTCGGATGCCTTCTACGATCGTCGCCTCAGCCTTCTTGTCGTATTCCGTGACAAGGTCGTTGGAGCGAGCTTTCTCGGCGATCTTGAAGGTCTTTCCGAAGCCCTCGCGCAGCACTGCGCCAGCCTCGCGCGCCAGCTGAGCTACGAACGCGAGGTCAGGCTCTGTCATGTCGCCTGCTCCTGCTGCGATTCCATCAGCAGGAAGGCATTGATGAAGGGGTCAATGTCGCCATCCAGGACAGCCTCGGTATCCGAGGTCTCCACGCCAGTGCGCAGATCCTTGACGCGACGATCGTCCAGCACGTAGGAGCGGATCTGACTCCCCCACTCGATCTTGAGCTTGGCCGCCTTCTTACTCGCCTGCCGCTTGGCTTCTTCCTCGCGATAGTACTGATAGAGCTTGGCGCGCAGCATCTTCATACAGTTGTCGCGGTTCTGCACCTGCGAGCGTTCGGTCTGGCAGGACGCGACAATTCCTGTCGCCAAGTGGGTCATGCGCACGGCAGATTCCGTCTTATTCACGTGCTGGCCACCAGCGCCTTGGGCGCGGTAGGTGTCCACGCGAATGTCTTCCATGCGCAGCTCCGGGATCTCGGCATCCTCCACCACCGGATAGGCGTAGACCGAAGCAAAGCTCGTGTGGCGACGCGCGTTGGCGTCGAAAGGCGAAATGCGCACCAAGCGATGCACACCGATCTCGGGACGCAGGAATCCGTAGGCGTACTGTCCCTTCACTTCGAAGGTGACGCCCTTGATGCCCGCGTCATCGGCCTCCTGGAGATCGAGGGTGCTGAACTGGAAGCCGCGCCGCTCCATCCAGCGGGTATAGAGACGCATGAGCATGAGCGCCCAGTCCTGGGCCTCGGTGCCACCGGCGCCTGGAGTGATGGCCAGGATGGCGTCACGGCCATCGTCCTCGCCATCGAGCATCTTGCGCAGCTCCATGTCGCGCACGTCCTTCTCAAGCGCCTCGAAGTCCTTCTGGGCCTCGGCCTGCACCTCGGCGTCGCTTTCCAGCGAAGCCAGTTCCCAAAGTTCGGCGCAATCAGACAGGCGCTTGTTCAGAGCTCCCCAGCCGTCGATCCAGCCCTTATGGAGATTCATCTTTTTGAGAGTCGTCTGTGCCTGGGCGGCGTTGTCCCAAAAGCCCGGCTGGCTCGAGACGTATTCGAGTTCCTCCAGTTCACGCCGTTTGGCGTCGAGCTGAAGATAGGAGCCCAAATTGTCCAGCCGCTCGCGCAGCTCCTTGATTTCGTCGATCATAGCGCCGGAAATCTAGGCACAACAAGGCCTCCGGTCATCGGCTTGCTCGCAGAGTCTCAAGCAGCATGTCGATCTCCTCGTCGCTCTGGGTGGCGCGCAAGGTGAGTCGCAGCCGTTCGCTTCCGACGGCCACCGTCGGGGGGCGGATGGCGCGCAGGGTGAATCCCGCCTCCGAAAGCCTCTGCTCCAACCGCAAAGCCGTATCCAGTCCACCACACAGGACGGGAAGGATGGCGGTAGCGGTGTCGCGCGAAGGCAAATGGAAGCCGAGTTCCGAAAGTCCCGCCTCCAGCCGACGGGAAAGTGCGAAGAGCGTCTCGCGTCGCTCGGGTTGGCGCCGTGAAAGCCGCAACGCCTCCAGGGCAGCACAGGCAGCTAAGGGAGAAGGCGCTGTGGTGAAGATGAACTCGCGACAGGAATTGATCAGCTCGTCGATCACTTGTGCTGGTGCACAGAGAACACCACCGGCGCTGGCTAAAGCCTTCCCGCAGCCGTGGGTAGTCACGACCAGAGCCCCCGAGCGCGGCAGCCCCTCGGAAAGCCCCGTACGCCCTTCGCCGTAGATGCCACAGGCGTGGGCCTCGTCCACGAGCAGGAGGGCGTCCTCTTCCTCGCAGACAGAAAGCAGCTCGGCAAGAGGCGCGACATCCCCGTCCATGGAATAGACGCTCTCCACCAGCACCAAGCGCGTCTGGGTGGCAGGAAGGGCGCGCAGCGTGCGGCGCAGGTCGTCTGCGTCGTTATGACGGAATTTGTCACGGCGAGCCCCGGAGCGCACCGCCCCGTCCCAAAGTGAGGCGTGGGCCAGTTCGTCCAGCACGACAAAGTCGTGCCGCCCGACCAGGGTGGTCACAGCGGCGCGATTGGCCTCAGAGGCCGAGCCGAAAAAGAGAGCCCGTTCCGCCCCCGTGGCACACGCAAACTCGTGTTCCAGTTCAGCAAAGACAGGATGCCCACCCGAAAGTAAGCGCGACCCCGTGGAACCGGCCGGAAGACCGCTTGCGACGGCCGCAAGCAGGTGCGTCCGAAGCTCCTGGTCTTCCGCGTAGCCCAGATAATCGTTGCTAGAAAACGCCCCGCCCCAGGAGGAACCTAGCCGGCGTTGCATGCCGGCCATCTCCCGTTCCTGGGAACGCTTTTGCAAGCGCCCGAGCAGGCGCGTGCGCGTCTCCACTAGCGACTCCTCGGAGGCTCCGCTTCGCGCAACTTCACGCGCCGTCCACCCCAGGTCAAACGGACCTTGAGCAGGCTGAGGAGGCTTTCGGGAGTGGTCTCCACCAAGGTGAGACGTGGCAGCAGTTTGATCTGCCCGAAGTCATCCGGCGTGAGCTGGGCAAGCTTGCCCAAGGCGTTCATCAGGTCCTTGGGGTGGACGCCATCTTCGCGGCCGAGCCCCACGGCAAGCCAAGCGCCCAGCACGGCACCCGAGGCGGCACTGCTCAACCTGCGGAAAGGCACCTCTGGTGGCGGATCCGGCTCCAACCGGTGTACCAAGGCCGAAAGGACAGCTTCGGCACCGTGTTCTTCCACCAAAACCCGGAAGGCCTCGGGAAGCTCGGCACCCTCTTCGCCCAGGCTCTCGGCGACGCGGGAAGCCAGCCGCTCGCGACGACGCTGCACCAGCGTCATGCGGTCGGGAATCTCACATTCCTCGGGCTTGGCATCGGTCTCGTGCGAGAGGTAGAAGAGCTTGCGGCGTTCTTCAGGAGCAATCACGCTCCACGCCTCGCCCTCGGCCCCGGCGCGCGCGGTACGGCCCACGCGGTGGGTGAAATTGGCAGGATCTGTCGGCAGTCCCAGATTGTAGACGTGCGTTAGGCCAGGCACATCGATGCCGCGGGCGGCGACATCGGTAGCCACCAGGATGGCCACGCGTCCGTCGCGCAAGCGCTGCAGGGCGCGTTCGCGAGCTTCCTGGGAAAGATCCCCCGAAAGACCGTCGGCGCTGATGCCCTCGCGGATCAGGACTTGGGCGACCTGCTCAACTTCAATGCGGGTGTTGACGAAGACCAAGGCACGATGGGGTTCGTGGAAATGTATCAAGCGCACCAGAGCCTCGAAGCCGCGGGCGCGCGGAGCCACGACGTAGTTCTGCGGCACGTGACTGGAACCGCGACCTTGATCGAGGCGGATCAGCTTCGGATGGCGCAGCCAGTCGCCAGCAGCCTCGGCGACGTTGCGCGGAAAGGTCGCCGAAAAGAACCAACGCCGCGATTCAGTGGCGGAAGCCGCCACGATGGCGTCGAGCTCTTCGCGGAAGCCCAGATCGAGCATGCGATCGGCTTCGTCCATGACCAGCACGTCGCAGCCGGCTTCCAGAGAACCATGGCGCAGATGGTCACCCAAGCGCCCAGGAGTCGCTGCCACCAGCGATGGATTCATGCGCAGTTCGTGATGCTGAGGGCCATAAGGAACCCCGCCCACTAAAAGTGCGACAGATTCCGCACCCAGCACCAGGCGAGCCTCGACAGCGACCTGCTGAGCCAGTTCACGCGTCGGGCAGACGACCCAAGCCCGGGCAGCCTCGCCTTCGCGCAAGGCCTTTACCAAAGGCAGGAGATACGCCAACGTCTTTCCGGACCCAGTTCGCGCCTGCGCCAGGAGATCTCCGGGATTCAGTTCCTCCGGATCGGCCAGCAGGTGCGCAAGGACGGCAGATTGCACGTCCGTCGGAGTCGCGATTCCTCGCTCCTCCAACCCTTTCACAATATCTTCGGGAAGGCCAAAATCGCGGAAAGAGCGTTCGACCTTCACCTCTTCTTTTTCATTCATCCGGCGATAGTAGAAAAAAAACGTCGCTTTGGAAGGCCCTGAATGAAGATAACAGGAAATAAGCACCACTTGCGATGCACAAGAGTTACACTTGATTCACACATGACGTGTCAGATTCAAATGATTCGCAAGCCGAAAATCGTTCTACTGGAAGTCATGGGAGATGCATTTCTCTTGCAAAGCATCCAAGAAATGCGCTCACTGGCTCAGAAACTCATCGACGAGGAATGCTGCAAGCCCGTGGCCATCTGCACCGATGGGCTTTCGCTGCTAGGTTCTTCGTGCCTCTCGGGAATCATCGAAGTCGCATTCCAGCTGCGCAAGCATGGAACGCAAGTCTTTGTCGCTGAAGCTCGCCAAGACGCCCTGGAGGTCTTTGAGATCGCGAGCCTAAAAGCCATCCTACCGATCTTCGATACTCCCGAAGACGGTTTGGACGCCCTAGCAAAGCCCTCTTAATTTCAGTTCGAAGCTTCGGATGCGTTCGGCTTATTGAGAGCCGTCTCCGAACCACGCAGGATCGGCTTGCTCTGAAGTCCTGCAATGATCGAATTGATGCGACGCGCCCCCTGATAGCGGCGCAGATACCAAGCATCGTCCATGCGAGAGTAGGTAATGCCGCTGCGCAATGCTGAATGCACAAAGACGCCGCTATCGACATAGATGCCCACGTGCCCGACACGACGAGCATTGTCAGAAAAGAATACCAGATCCCCAGGCTCTAAATCTGCCGCCTTGATGGGAGTGCCTAACTGGTAGAAGTCTTGAGAGGAACTCCCCGCCAGTGTCACTCCGAAATCCCCCAGCAGCGCCCGAACGAATCCTGAGCAATCATAGCCCACAGAATTGCGACGGCGCCCCTTGTAGGGAATTCCCAGGTATGGCTCGGCTGCGATTCTCAAACGCTGAACCAACGCCAAGTCTTGAGCAATTCCATAATTGGAAGAGCCTGCCCCCATGGAAGAAAGATCGGTGTCCGATTCAAGATCATCGCCACTGGGATTGTTCGCATCAGCAGGAGATGTCGAAATGGATTGGAGCTTCCAATTGCCGGCCTGCGAATAGTCTACCCGTGGACGAGGACGCCCCAAGCCGGAAATTTCAGTAGCATACATCCAGCCGCGATTTTCTTGAGGCACGACGGCCGTTGGCATGCGGTAGCTGATCTTGGAGGAGTGCGCAGAAGAGCGAGACGAAACGTGCGCAGAAACTCGAGCAGATTTCTTGCGCGCGGGCTTGTGCTTCTTTTTCTGAGCAAAGGACGGAATCGCCGCCAACAAAAAGCAGATAGCTACGGCAAGCCAATTTTTTCTCATCAAAATTCCTCCAGGGAGCGACCGGCACGGAAGATCAGATCTTCTCGGAACGCCGGCCCGATGAATTGCATCCCCACAGGAAGCCCATCGGCTTGTCCGCAAGGAACGACGAGCCCCGGGAGGCCTGCCATATTCACTGCCACGGTATCGATATCAGAAAGATACATGGCCAAAGGATCGTCGACCTTTTCGCCAAGTTTCCAAGGCGGCACAGGTGCTGCCGGAGTCGCCAAGACATCACAAGACTCAAAGGCACCAGCAAATTCCCTGGCGATCAAGGTGCGAACACGCTGCGCCTTGCTGTAGTAAGCGTCATAATAGCCGGAAGAAAGCACAAAGGTGCCCAGCAAAATGCGGCGCCAGACTTCCTTGCCAAAGAACTCTGTGCGCGTGTGTCCATACAGTTCTCGCAAGTTCTTAGCATCCGCCGACCTGGAAGTGTAGCGCACGCCATCATAGCGCGAGAGATTGGAGGACGCCTCAGCCGTAGCGATGACGTAATAGGCGGAAATGGCATACTTGGTCGAAGGCAACGAGACGTCGACAACCGTCGCCCCTTGAGCTTCCAACTTGCGAACACCGGCTTCCAAGGTGGCACGTACACCAGCATCAAGACCGTCGCCCCAGTATTCCTTGGGAATGCCCACGCGCAATCCCTTGACACCCTTGCGCAGCTCCTGCCGGTAGTCCGGCACAGCAACGGCACTGGAGGTATTGTCTCGCTCATCCGCACCCGACATCAGCTGGAGAAGCAGCGCAGCGTCCTCCACATTGTTCGCAAACGGCCCGACCTGATCAAGGCTGGATGCGTAGGCAACGAGGCCATAACGGGAAACGCGACCATAAGTGGGCTTGAGACCAACCACTCCGCAAAACGAGGCGGGCTGGCGAATCGAGCCACCAGTATCCGAACCAAGCGAGATGGCCACCACCCCTGCCGCCACCGCCGCGGCAGAACCGCCGCTGGAACCGCCAGGAACGCGATCTGGGCAACGTGGATTGCGAGTGGCCACAAAGGCGGAATTCTCCGTCGAACTGCCCATGGCAAATTCATCGAGATTGGTCTTGCCAATCACCACGGCACCGGCAGCTTCTAAACGCTCAACGGCAGTGGCCGTAAAAGGAGGCACGAAGTTTTCCAGGATCTTGGAAGCGCAGGTCGTGCGAATCCCCTTGGTGCAGAAATTGTCCTTAACGGCGAGCGGAATTCCTTCCAAAGGCCCAGCCTTGCCTGCAGCCCGACGCAGGTCGCTGGCCTTGGCCCGCTCCAAAGCACCTTCCTCATCAAGGGTCAAGAAGATGTTGAGTTCGCGATTTCCCTTGGCTGCCGCAAAACTTTCCGTCACCAATTGCTCGGATGTCGTTGTTCCTGCGGACAGTGCCTCAAGCATTCCACTAATGGTTGGCTGCAAAACTCCTCCTTATCCCGATTGGTTACCGGGACCACTTTTCAAGGTAAGCAGCCAAGCCAATGCCTGGCAAGCACCCGATGTTCAATTTAATAGCGAATCCCAACCGGATTTTCACGATGAAAAGATCCAGCAGAAAGTCGGATTCCGGAGGGAATCCGAATCCCCAGTTCAAGCTCAGGAACTGGGTAAAGAAATAATGCAGCGTATTTTCCTTGCCGACACTGAAAATTTCCCCTAGATGAGCCGTCGCCACAGCCAAGACTTCGCCAAAGAATCCTCCCAAGAATAATCCCAAGATGAAGAAGGCGAAAAAGCGAAGGGTATTCGTCCCCTTCATCGCACCTTGGCTCCTTCCTTGGCGGAAGTAGTTCCCGAAGCCGGCTTGGTCGCCGAGCTATTCGTCGTCGACTTCACAGAGGTCGCAGGAGCCGTCTTGGAAGGCTTAGTGGTGGTGGATGGAACGGTAGCTGAAGCAGAGGCCTTGGAAGAGTCCGACACGCCAACGGAGTCATCGAACTTCGGCATCAGGGCGCCTCCGGATTCGATGTTGCGGATCATCCAGTCGGCATCCTTGGCCAATTCACAATTGGGATAATTGGCCAACAGCTTCCGATACTCAACCAATGCCCGCTTTTCCTGCTTCAGGTATTCGCTGAAGGTGAAGGCGATCATGAACTGAGCCTTGTAAGCCTCAGTGCTGTGAGGACGCAGCTTCAAGAGCTTGCGATAGGCTTCAATACTAGCCGGATAGCTCTGCTTCTCGCCTTGGAGTTGCCCCATTTGGAAAAGGGCCTTTTCAAACAACGAATCGCCCTGGGGATATTCGGTTTCGATGCGGCGATAGAGCTGTTCCGCCTTTTCCAATTCACGGCGATCGTAAGCGGCCCGGGCAGAGTCATAGATCTCACGCAAGGAGGTGAACGCATAGGCATGCGGAGCTGAAGGGAAAGTGCGGAAACCGTAACGAGCCTTCAGGACAGAGTCCAAATGAATGCGTCCCAGACGATCTAATTCAGAGCGCGAACTGCGGTACATTTTGGGGGCTAAGGAATCAAACGCAGGAAGCACGGAATCGCGGCTCCAAGCTTCTGGACGCAATTCATAGAGATCCTTCAAATAGCCTTCCGGCATGATCGCCAGACGTGCCGCATCGCGATTCACCCCAATAGACGAATCTTCCACAAGACCAGCAGGGAACAGAGAAGGCTGCCAGCGTTTCCAAGCCGAAGCCATGGAGGTGTCGGGCAAGGCAAAGGCGACGGCTTCTCGGCTCTGGCGCCATGCCTGCGACCAGTACACGCTTTCATTGTCTCGAAGAGTCGTCTGCACCGATGGGCGAGCCAGCAGTCCCGACTCGGCCGTCGCACGAGCCACGATCTTCCAGCGGATCATGAAGTCCAAGACCCGCTCGAAAGGAAACTGACGGCGCATGTAGGCAGGAATCTCCTCCGCAACGAAATCAACATCCGCCTTGGTGAAGAGGACGCCGTGGTCCCAAGTGGCAACCACTGCGGCCGAAGACGGAGTCCAGGGATGATCCTGTTCGTACTGCGTACGGATATCCGATGCAACCTCGGCGAATGGGCGAATCGTAGACTTGTCTACGCTTTCCAGCCAGAACACATAACTCACGTCGTCGACGCGGATGGGACCAACGAGGTGCCCAGACTTGGCCGAATCCAAAGCCGGAAAAAGTTCCGACATCATGCCGATGCCATAAGGCAGTGCATAACCGCGCTTGACTCTTCCCAACTCACCCTTGGGGGCGACCACCGGCGAACCGACCGGAAAACGGGAGGAAAGCGATTGGAAAGCAGCTTTCGAGGCTAGAGTCTTCTTGGCCAGAAGCTTGACCAAAGCGGCAGAATCCTTGGACGCCAAGGCGCTAAGGGTATAGACCGGAAGACCAGTCCATTGATCTGGATTCTTCCGGTACAAGGCCTCTAAAGTGTCCTTAGAAACCGCGGGGCGTTCCAGCTTTGCCACCTCGATCTTGTACTCCTTGCGCAGTCGGGAGTCCAATTCGTTGGTCACAGACTGGACCTTCTGTCCCAAGAGTCCGTCCTCAATGCGCGCACGCACGCTGTCGAGCGGAGGAACCGTAGAATCCTTGCGGCGGAAAGCTGCTTGGTTGGCCTTATAGATGGAATCGATCTTGACGTTTCCAAGCACAAGGCGCTTGGCCAGCGCAATCCTGGCAGAATCAACAGGAAGCTTGCGCAAGGTGGAATCGCGAGCCACCAACGAATCCAGCACAATGTCGGTATAACCGTACTGCGAGCGCACCACCAACTCAAAGTAGCGGTCCATCAAAATTCGCTCGCGGATCGACCCCCAACGCCGCACCCGCAACGAGTCCCGCGTCAAACCACTCTCGCGGGCAGCCTGCACCTCAAGTGCATAGCGCACGAATTCGTTCCAGAATTCCAACCGCTGTGGGTTGTTGCTATCACTCGGGACACTGGCCTGGACGCAGGCACGATCAAAACGTTCCTTCGTGAGGGTATCCCCGTTCAAGATGGCATAGACATCCGGAGAAAGCGAGGTGCTCACCTGGGTCGGAGGCAACGGTGATGGCTTGCTTCCACATCCGCTCAGCCCTACTACGGCGATTGCGGACACTAAAGTGATCCGTCCAGCATTTGACAATTTCATCTCAGATGACTCCTGGTAGTTGGGACGCACCAAAACTAGAGTTTTTACCGCTGATCGGCGATCAAGTCAGAAGCGCCAAAGCATCTTCAAGGGAATCGTGGATTTCAAGAAGTGTGTTGGCACCGATAATCTCCATGATCTCGTAGACGGGCATCGTCACGTTGGCTAACCGGAATGCACCGTTGCGTTCACGGAAAACGCGCGTGAAATGCAGTAGAATCCCAAGGCCGGTACTGTTGACGTAGCGCAAGCGTTCACAGTCCACGAACAAGAAGATCACACCTTCGTCCACGAGCCGAGTCACCAGAAGCAACACATTCTCGACCGAACCTCCATCAAGTTCGCCATCAAGGACAAGCACCCGGGCCTGGGGAAAGCCAGGGACGCCTTGGATTTGGAGATCGAGGCTTCGACTCATGTGCTTGGAAGATAAGACCCCGAGCAGGAAGTTTCAGGTAATTTTCAAAACCAACAAAGTCCGATCGTCCTCAGAAGGCAATCCACCCACATGGCGAAGGAGATCAGACTGCACTTCCTTCAGCAATTCGGCAGCCTCCAGATGCGCATGATCAGCAAGCGAACGCTCCAATCGCTCCAATCCGAAGGCTTCACCGTCATGTCCTCGTGCCTCGGTAACGCCATCCGTATAAAGCAGAATGGCATCGCCTGGAGCCATGCGCAGCTCGCTTTCCTTCCAGTTTCCCCCCGGTTCGCGCCACAAACCCAGCGCCATTCCTCCTGAGCGGATGCGCCAGACCTTCTTTTCCAATGCCATCCAGACTAGCAGATGTTCATGGCCAGCTCCGCACCACAGGAAGCTGCGATCGGAAGCGTTCCAACGCAAACACAGGAACGTCACATAGGTCATCAGGTCGAGTTGAGGACAAAGCCGCGAGTTGAGCTGCGACACCAGCCATGCCGGGGAGGTCTCCGACTGGAGGTCGAGCAGGACGTGAAGGATGGTGCGCACGATGAGCATGATCATCCCGGCCGGCAACCCCTTGCCTGCGACGTCTCCGATGACGATCATGAACTGGTCGTTCCCCAGCGGAATGAAGTCGTAATAGTCACCACCGACCTCGCGGGCCGCCTGCATGCTGGCTTCCATATCGAGATTGCGCACTTGGATGTGCGAGGCCGGAAGCAGCCCCTTCTGAAGGCGCGCAGCGATGTCGAACTCTCGTACCAATCGCGTCTGCTCCACCATCAGGTTGTAGACGTGGTCGTAATGCAGGCTGAAGGCGGCTTGCTGCGAAATGAAGTCAAGAAGCCCGATTTCTTCCGCCCCCATAGTGGTGTTGGCAGGAAGGCTCAGCACTAGAACGCCCGTAGGGCGGCCTTGGGCGCGGATCAACGCCGCGACAAGCCTTGGGACCTGCCATTCGTCCAGGACCAGAGCATCGACGCGATGGTCACGCCGGCATTCCATGGCGCGTTCCCCCGAGGCCTCCAGTCGGGACAGTAGCAGTTGAGCCAGAATCACGGCCTGGGGCGTCTTCGTCAAGCCCGATAGGTTTCCTTGACCGCCGACACAGATCAAGCGGCGCGACAAGGTTCCCTGGGAAGTCTCCTCCTCATGGTAGTGGAAGATCGCTCCCCCGTCAGCCCGGATCGCCGAACGCGCAAACTGCAGTAGCGTCCCGAGCCGATCTTCGGACAATTCGTGCTCCGCGGAGGGAATCCCAGAGGAAAGAGCTTCCAAGAGACTGCCATGGCGAAGATTGTCCTGATGGTATTTCTGCTTCTGGCGTTCGGCTTCGCGGACCCCGCCCCGTACATCCCAGAACAGCGAAAAAGAAAGCAGCAGCTGACCGCAGATCTGCAGTTCCGGAAGCTCTCCGCTTCCCGCCAAACAGAAAGCGGCCGCAGCGATCGGCAACCCTAGCCACAAGGTTCGCGCCGAAAGGGCGGCACTGGCAAGGCAAAAGGCCGATATCACACCGGCCGCACGGACGCCATGCCGCCAGGGAGACAGTCCAAGGGCAACATCTAGCAGCAGCACCGCCACGGTGATGCCCCGAAGTCGCCAGACTCCACGGCGAACGGAAAGGAAGCTTTCGGCAAGCACCAGGGCCAGCAGGATAACCAGCGCAGATCTTGCCATCGGCACCAAGACCAGCCCCTCCCCTACTCCGTGGCGCAGCACTTCCAGCACCGCCAAGGCCAAAAGAACAGATGCTTGCAAAAGCCGCGCCCGGGATCTGCGCCGTTCAAAGTCCAAGGCCAGGAGCGGAAGCGGAAGCCCCCACAGCACCACCGCCAAAACCTGCCAGAGATTTTCCCAGCTCACGCCGACCTCTTCTCGGAGAGCGCATACACGAAGGCGATCACCTCGGCCACAGCTTCATAGAGCTCCGGGGGAATCGCCGTCCCTGCTTCAAGACGGCAGAGAGATGCGGCGAGCAAAGCATCCTCACGGACAGGCACGCCATGCTCCCTCGCCGAGTCGAGAATTTTTTCGGCCATGGCCCCGCGAGCCGAACCGAGCATGGTCGGAATCTCGTCCAGGCCTTTGCGAAAACGCAAAGCCGCAGCCAAGCGGTGTCGCATCGCACGGGATTCCTGCGGTCGGGCCATGCCTTCAATCTAACCGTAGTCCTTCAGAATTCGGAAAGATTTGCGTGATACCCGGCGCCTCCTGCACACGAAGGGCGAAAGGACGGACCATGACCGGGAATCACCGTGAAGGTATCGGGAAGCTCGCGCAAACGCGCGTACGAAGTGCGCAGACTCTCGTCGGATCCTCCCCAGAGATCCGTCCGCCCAACGCCTTGGGCAAAGGCTAGGTCACCGCAAAAGAAGATTCCCGCCTCGCAGGAGAAGATTCCGCAGGATCCGGGACTGTGGCCGGGAAGATGCATCACGGACAATTTCTGGTGTCCAACCTCGATCACGCCGCCGTCTTCCATCAGGAAATCGGGATCGGGAAGCTGGAAAGACGGCACTCCGAAGTGGCGGCATTGCCCTTCCATGCCCTCCCAGAGCGGCAGATCCAAAGGGTGAACGTACAGATCGGCCGAAGTCATCTCCTTGAGCTCCGGAACTGCGCCAGCATGATCAAAATGCGCATGGGTGAGCACGATAGAGCGGATCGCAACGCTGCGTTCCAAGGCGAGATCGAGAATTTCCTCGGCTTCGCCGCCTGGGTCCAGGAGCAAACCTTCGCGCGTTTGCGTGCACCATAGGAGCGCAGAGTTCACTCCCAACAGGCCAGAAGGAAAGGTCAGATACTCGAGGTTCATGTGATCAACTCCAGATAGGCTCCATGTGCATCGATTCGCACACGGGAACAGGTTCGGCACCAATCTCCATTGTTCACGTAGACTCGCCCCTGCCGCTCTCGCTGCAGCGGACGATGCGTATGGCCATGCACCACGCCGGCCAGCTCAGCCGCTTCCATCCATGCAAAGGCCGTAGCTTCGTATTCGTCAATGTTGGCAGATGGCCCAGGATTGACGGCCCGGGACGCTCGCCCGGTCCTCAAGGCCACAGCCATGGCCCAATCGGGATGCAGCAGATTCTGATACGCCCACTGTGCCGGGCGGCTGCGCAAGAGCTTGCGGATCTGGCGATCCAGGCGATCGCTGGGAGCCATTCCATCGCCATGAAGGAAAAGCCAAGGCCTCCCCCCTATTTCCAAGCAGAGACCATCGTCCAGAATTTGGATTCCCCGCTCGCGGATCGTCGCGCCCAGCGCGAAATCGTGATTGCCGCGAATCATCCATAGCCTGCGACGCACAGCCTGCCGCTCCAGCTCATTCAGTAAGATGCGCCCCAGTCGAGGTTGCACATGCCGCCATTCAAACCAGAATTCGAAGATATCTCCCCCAAGGACCACATCCTGGACATCTTCGGAAAGTCCCGCCAACAGGCGGCACAGCGAGGCCTCACGATCTGGATCTCCCCAAGCTGCACCGATATGGCTGTCGGACAAAAAGACCGCCTCTCGACTGTCCAACCTGTCCGAATACGCCTGCATTACCCATCTCGGGACTTGAACGGATTCCAATCGCATCCACACTACGATAGCTATCCCGCAGCTTCAGGAAGAAGCCTCAGTGCATTTCTGAACGGCTTAGTCCAATCTTCCAGATCTGGTTGACCATCTGCTGCCGTTCCGCTTCGTCGCCAGGATAGACAAGAATCAAGCGCAACAGGTAAACGCCGTCGACGACGCGCGCCCCGGCATCGGAGCGGTAATCCCAGGACAGGCGCACGCGCGTACGCCCCAAGCGGTCGCGCTCCAGGCCTTCCAAAGCAGCGGAATCTACGGTCAGCGAGGTTCCCGTCACATGGACGCCCATCTGGTCGTAAACGTGCATGGCGATGGAAACGGGCGAGTTGAGGATCAGTTCAGGACCGTTGCAAATAGATGTTGGACACATGCTCTTGGCGTTTTCATACCCCGTACCAGGCTGCCATGGATACCAGACCGTGGTGTCTCCGCGGGTGGCAAGGACCTGAAGCGGCGCCGACTGGTTGGGAAGATCAGCTTCCTTGGAAATGCGTACCAACGGCAAGGGGGGCACCAGCTTGGAAATGGCACGATGCTTGCCGCCCGTGATCGGATGCCAAATTGCCGTAGCAAGGGGGATGTTCCCAAACGCGTCCTGCACAGCTCCATTCCAGACATAGCGAAGGCTGTCGCCAGCGCGGATTCCGACAGGATCGTTGGGAGCGACGAGCACCCGGAGAACTCCCGCAGCGGAATCACGGGAGCTTCCAGAGTAGATGAAGAGGCTGTCCTTGTTCTTCACCTGGAACCAAGCCGAACTCATGTCCAAGGAAAGAGCCTCGCTCGGGACCACCACCAAGGTATCGGGATCGGTATAGTTCTCGGTGAGATGAAGGGCGGCAGAAAGGATCGCAGGCGCCACGCTATCGGCCATATCAAAGGGCCAGGAACCGTCCATCATTCCTAGGCCGGTGCCGTCAAAACTTGTCACGCCCTTAGGAAATGGCACCGAAAGGGGCACCGCCAAGCGGCTGGAATCTCCTGCCAGGCGAACGGCCTTCCCAGTACGTTTTTCAAGGGCTCCCGCCACCGGAAGGGAAAAATCAAAACTCGGCAAGGATTCTCCCCGCACGGGAACCGGAAAGAGCACCACGGCAAGATCAACAGCACCGTCGCCATCGCTGTCCAAATACCATCCCCGCGAGGGCGGGCGCGGCCCGCCTTCCACGACGACGGCCTTCGAGATCGTCCCCGGCACATTTTTGAAGGTGTCTGCCACACCCGCACTCAGCCGTGCACTGTCACCAGGAGACGGGCAGGCCTTTAGGCTTGCGGCGTCATAGAGCGCCAAGAGATGCTTGCCGTCTCCAGAAAGCGAAGAGGGGGTGGCATTCCCCCAGGCGCCAGATTCAAGAAGGCTCAAGGCATGCACCTTGTCAGAAAGGACGGAAGTCTCGGAAAGGGATACGTCCAAGGTGTCTGGCGCGCCGTTCCTTCCGTAGGCAAGCACCGCGCGCATCGCCACGGGAGCGATCCTATCAGAGATGGCAAAGGCCTGCGAGGGTTCACCGCCCCAGGAATAAACGCCACGGGTGCCCTTCGCCATGGTCGCCTGTAGGAATGCGCCGGCGGGGAAATCTACGGTCACCGTAAGCGAGTCAGAGGAAACTGCGATCTTTCCTTTCGAGGAAGGCACAAATGCGGAGGTGTCCGGCCACGCAAAAGAAAGCGCCGACCCAGCAGACCACTTCTGATGGAGATGCACCACAAAGCGGTCGACGACACCGTCGCCGTCACGGTCATAGGCCTCCGCAGAATCTGGGGGCAGGACGCGGAAGCTGACAGGCGTCCAGGTCGCCTGAGAAGAGGCATCTCCCAAGACGCTTGCAAGGAAGCTCACGCCCACAACTGGAATCCGCGATGTCACCAATGCCGAACCACGTCCGCCGGAAAGCGGGAACGAGGCACGTTCATGTCCCAACGTGTCAAGGAAGCGCAATCCGGTGGCCTTGGAAGAAATCTGGACAGAATCTCCGCAGACCGCACAAGTGGTCGCCGCCGCATAGGTCTCAAACCAGATGCGCACGGTGTCGCCCAACAGCCGATCGATGGCCGGAAGAGGCGACAGGGGCTTTCCCGCCGAGTCGAGGAACCGGAGCCCCTTGTCCTGGAAGACGATCTCATCGTAACCGTCGGCGCTGTCCTGGGAGACCTTTCCGATCACCAGTCGGTAGCTTCCGGACTTGTCGCCGCGCACCCAAAAGCGCCTCGCAACCGTATTGCTCCCCGTCATCAGGGTATCGCCGTCATGGACAGATTCCGTCAAAAGCGAATCCCGGAAGAAGGAGAGCCCCGCGACGGGACGGAGCACGAACTGCACCGCGCCGGAATCCGGCCCAGTGGCATTGTAAGCACCCACCGAAACCGGGAAGGAGGAAGAGACAACGCCAGTGTAGGGAGGCGTCGAGACGAACTTGGGACCAGCACTGTACGGCACCGTAAATGTGTACGAGCGAACGACAGTCGTATCCTTCAGATAGATGAATTGAACGGCATAGCGACCGGCTGGAAGTCCGATGATGACACCCGTATCGATGCGGACATTGCCTGCCGCGCTGTCCACGACAATGCCACCATGCCAGGTTCCAGTGGAAAGCCGTTGCGGCGCCGTCAAAGAGCCCCCCACCAGGCGGATGACGCTTGTGGCTCGCGCAATGTCCGTGGTGGCCTTGCAGCCTTGACCGGAGGTCGTGGAGACGTAGACGTCGTAGCTGTGGACCCCAACAGCGATCTGCGAGTCGCGGACAATGAATCCGGCGTCGGTGCGCAAGTTCATGGAGGTCGAGATCATCATGTCGGAGCCTTGGGGATTCCGCTCGCAAAAGAAGAAATCGAAATTGTAGGTATTTCCTTCCACTAGGCGCGCGCTGGTCCAAGCGGTGTCGTACACCTGCTTGTTGTTCACCCAGCTCGAAGTGATGGAACTCCCTATGGTGTCTAGAAAAACACTGTCCTTGGCGGTAGGGTGGATGCCTCCAAGATCGACGGCCAAGCGCTTGTTGATGAAAAACCAGACGTCGTCATCGCCCGCGAAGCGGAAAACCTGCCCTTTCTTGTATTCAAAATTCCCGTGGGATTCCAAGCAAAAGCCGAAGTTGTGGCTCTTGCCGTCTTGCCCGGAGATCTGGTCGTAATAGGGGTTGATGGAACCGTCGGGAAGGTTCTTTAGGTCATCGATGGGAAAATAGAGTGGAGCATCGTAGACGTAGTTCCCTGTCACCGAGTCCAAGGCCAGAGGAATGTCTCGGCATGTCTCGGTGTTTTTGCCTGCGACCGTCTTGAACCAATTGGTGGCGATCCCGGAATCTCCGATCTCCGCCAGGGATGCCGGCTCCGAGGTGTCGTAAGTGCAGCGAAATGCATAGCTCCAACTGTTGGGATATTCCGCTCCGGTGTCATGGGCGCTGCGTACAGGCTTGCGATCCTCCCCCAGGATGGAATCGACCATGCCCTTGACGACCGACCATCCTCCTCTCCCGCATCCAGAACCACGGCCAAATTCCCGATTGAACACGCTAGAAGTTACGGCACGACCAGTGGCAAAATCGCGTACAGTCGCGGCCAGATAAGAAATCTCACACAATCCGCGATCGCTGGTGGCCGAAGATGTGAGCCGAGGAAGGCTGTCGGGGGTAATTGAGATCCATCCCGTATCTCCGAGCGAAGAAAGATTCATATCGTTCGCATCTCCATAGCCCTTGGCTCCGAAGTGCTTCCCGGTCTTCTGATTGGTCAAATGGACAAGGGGAGTCCTGTCAAAATAGGCGTAGCTGTACCAGCCGCAGAAATCGGCACTAGCACTCATCGACCGCAGCGTATCGTTGCCAGCAAAGCTTACCAAGGGATGCTGGACGGGAAGCATTCCGTTCCAGGGATTGAAGGTCATCACCTGCTTCGGAACCATGCGCGTGGAGGATTCCTTCACCCCTTTGGCGTTTCCTTCCGGATAGGCGCGAATCCAGATGGTATCAGACTTGGCGGCGATCGAATCGATGGAAATCGGCAAGGTCGCAAGACCATTGATGCCAACGGAATTGAGATACTCCGTCTTGGCGGAGTTGGCAAAGAGCAAGGTGAGCCCGGAATTGGCAGTATAGCCGACCACGGTCGTCGCACACCAGCCATAGAGGCCGCTATTGCTACCCATAACCGTCATGGAGTCCCAAGTCGTTCCGATCTCAATCTTTGGAACCTGTCCCGCCCACGGATTCCAAAGCATAACCACCTTGAGTTTGGCGGGATCCAACGGATTCGAAGTGTAGGCGCTGACGCTGGTTCCGGCCGGATAGGGATTGGGAACCAGCCAAACGGTGTCCGAGTTCGCGAAAAGCGGATACAACGTGGCCGATCCGGCTCCTTCAGAGCTATACGTTCCCTGCTTGTAGACGGTATAGGAAGCGTATTGGCCCATCGAAGCGTATGCAGACGTCATGTCCAGAGAAAGCCAGCCATCGGAACGTGAACGGCTCATCACACCACTCGTGGTGTCGCTACAAAGGCCATAATCCGTAAAGACGCAGACTGGAGTGGCACCGTAGGGAGTGCGATACAGGAGGATTTTGGCGGCCGAGACCGGGAGCGCGGCCATCAGAACGAGCAACAGACACGCTATGCGTGCCTGCTTCCAAAAACGGATATTTCTACGCACAGCCTCAAGCATTTGGCCTCCTCCACTGTGAACATGCCACACCACGGATGACGAGTCCACGATGTCATACGTCAATTTACCGCACCGTCCCAATCCGGGCTTCACAAATCCCTCCCCACCGTCAGCTTCCGTTCTCCGCGGACATTTTCCCCGCAAATGGAGGGAATCACCAGATTCGGTGAAATAGCGAGGATCGTCTTCTCGGTAATTTTCAGGTCACCCCAAAGGTTCCGGAGATTCTTACCGGGCCGAGAGCCCGACGGCATCATACATTTAGAGGATGCTCGTGCGGACCACCGCCCTGATCCTTGTCGTTGCCACCTTCCTGCATGCCCAGTACCAGGATGCCGGAAGTGCGGAGTTCGTATTCTTGCGCAACTTCCAAGCAGCACGCCCGGCCGGCATGGTCGGCGCTGGCGCCAGCCTAGAAGGAGGTCTGCAAACCCTGGGCTTGAATCCGGCCGGCATCGCACGCACGCCTTCTCCGTGGCTAGAGATCAGCGCCAGACGCCAAGATCAAGCCTATCAGTCCGGGATGCTGGGAGTCGCCTACCCGTTTTTGAACGGAAATGTCGCTGGCCAGTTCGACTACCTCGACGAAGGCGATCCGATCACAGAGCTTGACGAGTACAACACAACAAACGGCAAGACCATGAGCCCCAGCTCCTGGGCGCTTTCGACAAGCTACGCCGAACCGCTGGGCAAGCGCCTTTCCTGGGGAGCCACATTTCGGTGGGTGCGCGAAGACCTCGACGTGGATGGCTCTGTTGCCAATGGCATCTCAATGGACCTGGGAATCATTCTGCAGCCGGGCGCCCGGCGCTTCACTTACGGGCTCTCCATCGTCAACTTGGGAACCAAACTCACGGGCCACACCAAGAACGAAAGCGACTTCGGCGACATGCCGCTTTCGGTCACGGGTTCGGTGCGAGCGCTGCTTACGGGGGACGGAGCCACTTCTCTGCTGCTCGATGTCCAAAAGCCCATCGACAACTACACCCAGGTGCGCCTAGGCCTGGAACAGCGCATTTCCCAGAACCTGACCATCCGCGGTGGCGTGCGCAGCGACCAGCGCGAGATCCTGGACTTCGCCAACGGCGAACTGATGGGAGAAACCGTCTCGGACCACCCGTCCTCGATGGCCTTGCGCGCCTCGCTGGGTGCGACCATCGCCGTCTCGAACTGGAGCTTCGATTACGCCTTCCAGACCTGGGGCCCGTTGGGATACGTCCATTTTCTAACCTTCAGCCTGAATCTGGGGCGACTCCCGAAGGAGAAAACATCACCATGATCACTCTTCCCACCACCATCGACGGTCTCATCTATCTGGAGCCGCAAGTCTTCAAGGACGAACGCGGCTTTTTCATGGAATCCTACCAGCGCCCCCGCTACCAAGCGCTGGGGATTGGCATCGAATTTGTCCAGGACAACCACTCTTCATCCCGCAAGGGGACCGTCCGCGGCCTGCACTACCAGTCGTCTCCCGGCCAGGCAAAGCTTCTGCGCTGCACGCGCGGAACCATCTGGGACGTGGCAGTAGACCTCCGGCCCGAGTCATCCTCCTTCGGGAAATGGCAAGCCTTCGAACTGGATGACGTCCACCATCGCCAGCTTTTCATTCCCACAGGCTTTGCACACGGCTTCTGCGTCCTCTCCGAGGAAGCCGAAGTCCAGTACAAGTGCAGTTCCATCTACGTCGCGGCCACCGAGTCGGGCCTGGCCTGGAACGACCCTGATCTGGCTGTCGCTTGGCCCGTGACAAATCCCGTCATTTCGGCCCGCGACCAAGGAAACGAATCCTTCGCAGCCTTCAAGGCCCGCGTGAAAGGTCTTTGATGAGCGCCTTCAAAGCCTATGAGAACCCCGATTTCATCCATTCCACCCAGGCGCGCGAGATCCGCATCCTGGCCGAATTCTCGGAGCCCCGCTATCGGCTCAAGCGCCACGGCGTGGATGGCACCATCGTCTTCTTTGGTTCGGCCCGCACCCAACCTCTCGATGTCGCTCAGGCCAATCTTGCGCGGTTGGAATCTGAAGGTGGAAGCGCTCGCGAACTGCGCAAAGCACGCGGCCTCGTCAAGGTCGCGCCCTACTATGAAGCCGCCCGCGAACTTTCGCATCGCCTCTCGGTGTGGTCGCGCGAGGGCGGGCACGGACTCACGCTCTGCTCGGGCGGTGGGCACGGCATCATGGGCGCCTGCAACCAAGGCGCAAACGACGCCGGTGCTCCCAGCGTAGGCTTCAACATCAGCCTCCCCTACGAGCAAGCCGCCAACGAGTGGATCACGCCGGAACTGGCCTTCCAGTTCCACTACTTCTTCCTGCGCAAGTTCTGGTTCGTCAACTCAGCCCGCGCCATCGTGGTCTTTCCCGGCGGCTTCGGCACTCTGGACGAGTTCATGGAAGTGCTTACGCTGGTGCAGACCAAGAAGCTGGAACGCCCCATGCCGATCGTGCTCTTCGGCAGCGACTACTGGAAAAAGGTCATGGATTTCGAAGCCTTTGCCGACTTCGCTATGATCGAACCCGAAGATGTCAAGCTATGGCACTGGGCTGACACTGTGGACGACGCCTTCCAATACGTGACCGGCGCGCTTCAGGATGTTCATCTGCGCATTCCCAAGGTTGGCCAGGAATCCTCCACCATGGGTTCCAATTTCCCGGCGGAATAGCCACGATCTCCCGCAGCCCTTTCCCCGAGGCAGAGTTCCATCAACGGACTCATGAGTTAAGTTTTGCCAAGACGATGAAATCAGCATCCATTACCCCCCCTATTTCCAAGATCGGGCACGTCCTGCGAATGTGCGACGCTGTCGTGGTCGTGGGAAGCATGTGGATACTGCATTGGTTGTGGCCGGCCGGCAGCAGCGAGGAGCGCATCCTCCTGATCGCTGTGTTGGGAGTGGGGTTGCATTTCTTCTTCGGAGAGATGAACAACATCTTCCAGTCGTGGCGTGGTTTCCCGCTGTCCCTGGAACTGCGCCGCATCCTGAACGTCTGGATCGCCGTAGGTGCAGCGCTGGTGATGATCCGCTTCGCACTGGACTTTGAAACCCTCATAGACAAGCGACGCTTTGTGGCGTGGTTCTTCTTGAACCTGCTGTTCTTGCCACTAGAGCGCATCTTCATGCGCAAGGTGGTCGGACTCTTCCGCAACCACGGACGCAACATCAAGCACGTGGCGCTGGTGCCCAGCAATGACCTGTCGCGGCAAGTGCAGGCGATCATGGAAAATACCCCAGAAGCTGGCATGCGCTTGGTGGGATATTATGAGGATGATGACGGCCTATGCCCGCCAGAACTGTTTCGTGGAGACTTGGTGAAACTGGTCGACGACGCGCGATCCGGTCGCTTTAATCGGCTCTACATCTCGCTGCCGCTCTCGGAACACATGCGTATCCAGGCGCTTCTCACGGCCCTGGCAGACACCACCGTCTCGGTCTACCTGGTCCCCGACATCTTCACCTTCGACCTGCTCCAATCCCGCATGGGCTACCTCGGGAATCTTACCACCATCGCGCTCTCTGAACTTCCCTACAACGGCCCCGACTGGCTGATAAAGCGCATCTTCGACATTACATTCTCGCTTGCCTTTCTGGCTGTGGCCGGCATCCCCATGCTCCTCATCGCTGCCGCAGTGCGCCTCACCTCGCCCGGCCCTGCCATCTTCAAGCAGAAGCGCTACGGCCTCAACGGCCAGTCCATTGAGGTCTGGAAGTTTCGCAGCATGTGTACCATGGACAACGGCACCGTGGTCAAGCAAGCCACTCAGGGAGACCCTCGCATCACACCGCTAGGAGCCATCCTGCGCAAGACCTCACTAGACGAGCTGCCGCAGTTCCTGAACGTGCTCAAGGGAGATATGTCGGTAGTTGGTCCGCGGCCTCACGCGGTGGCCCACAACGAACAGTACCGCCAACTGATCCACGGCTACATGCTGCGCCACAAGGTGAAGCCCGGCATCACCGGCTGGGCTCAGGTCAACGGCTGGCGCGGCGAAACTGACACGCTCGAAAAGATGCAGAAACGCATCGAATTCGATCTCGACTACATCCGCCGCTGGTCCATCTGGCTAGATCTGCGCATCGTCGTCAAGACGATCATTCATCTGCTCTTTCCCAAGAACGCCTACTGATGCCGAAGTCCTCTCTTCTTCTCGTCGCCATGTTCCTGCCGGTTTTGGTCTACGCCGAGACACCGCAGCAGGCGCTACAGGATGACTTTCACTCTCGTCCATGGCAATTTTCTGCCTCGTCGATGAGCACTTCGGCAGCGTCAGCTCCGGCAAACACCAACGAATCCTCCAGCGAGGCGACGTCTTCCCAAACGACGGGAGCCTGGGAAATCCAGGTGGCAGCGCTTTCTAGCCAGGAAGCCGCCAACAAGCGGAAACAGGAACTCGAAGCGACCTTAGGGGCCGAGACGGTGCGCGTAATTCCTCAGGCCGGCAGTTGGAAGCTGCGCTGGGGCTCTTTCCCCAACCGCAAGGCCGCCCAAAAAGGACGCGAGGAGCTGAAGAAGAAGGGCATTGACGGCTTTCCCGTAGCTCCCTGAGCTAGCGCCGGATTTTGTCCCGGCGCACGCTGCGCCACAGTTTCGCCACGAAGGCAAGCACCCCTACCGCCACCAGAAGGCGATCGATCCACTTCTGGGTGCGCTCGGGAAGTACGAAAAGGGCTCGCCACAGGAAGCGCAGCACGCTTAGGTTCCCTGCAAGCGCGACAGAATCTGTTCGTGCAAAGCCGCGTTGGTCGAAAGCGCATTGCCCGCATCGGCCGTGAAACGACCATCGATAGCGGTAAAGCGGCCCCCGGCCTCAGGCAGGATGGTGGCCATGGGTGCCACGTCCCAGATCGAGACCACCGGATCGAGCATGGCCTCGGCGCGACCGCTGGCCACCAGCAAATGCCCGTAGCAATCGCCCCAACCGCGCTGGATGCTGGCCTCCTGCCGAAGTTTTCGCCAAGAATCGCCCCAAACGGAACGCTCTACCGTGGTGCAGCTGCCATCCAAGAGCAACGCCTCGGAGAGATTTGCGACCTGCGAGACGTGGGTCGGTGCACCGTTCAAGAAGGCGCCACCGCCTTGGATGGCCCATACCGTCTCGGAAAGGGCTGGCATGTGGATGATCCCAAGGACCGGCTCCCCTTGGTGGAAGAGCGCCAAGAGCGTCCCAAAGAGAGGCACGCCGTGGATGAACGCCTTGGTTCCATCGATCGGGTCGATGATCCAACGCCATTCGGCTCCGGCGTTGTCTTCTCCGTATTCCTCGCCAAGCACTGCATGGCTTGGCCAAGCCTCCAGGATACGGGCACGTAAGAAGCGCTCGGCACCGCGATCGGCCTCGGTAACGGGGGTATTATCGCGTTTCTTCACAACCTCCAGGGAGGTCCGGAAGTGCCCAAGGATGCCTTCTCCGGCTTCGCGCACCCACTCAAGCGACCGCTCGAGGGCTTCGGGTAGAAAGGGATCTTTCATGGCTCCAATGTTAGCTTTCGCGGGCCTCTGCAGCAGCCCGGAAACGTCGCAGCTTCCGCTTAGTTCTTGATCGCAAGCGAAGTCGCCCACCCCGAGGCGGGCTCCTTGCCGGTCTTCAGGAACTGTGCGATGGATTGCCCCAACTCCTGTCCCAGCATTTTCCAGCGTTTGAGCTCCGCTTCATTCGGGGGCATCGAAGGCTCCCACGCCAATTCCCATACGGAAGAGACTCCAGATCCTTCCGGCCCAAGCACAGCAATTTTTGCCATGAGCCCCTGGAGATCGGGACGTGCAAGAAGAGTACGCGCCTCCTCGGGGCTGTCCCACAAAAGTGCAGAATGCGGGGCGCGTTCCAGCAGGCGAGCCGTTTCCCGCGACCATTGGGATTCGCCCGCGTCGTGAGGAATCAGCAGGACAGAATCTGTACCCACCATCGCCGCTAGGTGTTCCTGGACCATCGGGGCCCAGGCGGCCGAGGCCGGAAATAGAATTGCCAAGGGCTTGGGGGCGCGACGGCACCAGAGAAGAAGGCTCTTGGCAATGGCCTCCGGGGCCGGCGTGACGCGACGCCAGGAAGTGTCAGAAAGGTCGCCAGTCCCGACCCACAGGCCACGGACATGCTCAGGCGCCGCGACACCCTCGACGGCAAAGCCGATGCCGGCTACCGCGCAGGCGACCCCCGAATCGAGATGCGCTAACAAGGCCGCAGAGCTGTCCGGTGACGAGGCGTTGTCCAGAATCTTCAGACGCGCCTGCAGCGAATCGTCGCATTCGAAGGAAGAACTCAAACCTTCCTGCAGGCCGTCGCGAAAGGAAAGGCCATCCGGCGAAAGTGCGCCCGTAAGGGGAAGCACCGCCTCCACCTCCAGGGTCCGGACATGAATAGGTTCCTTGTGACAGGCAAGAAGGGCTGTGGCCAAAAGGGCCAGAATCATTGCCGTCCGTTCGCGTGCGATCATCAGGGGCACAAAGATAGCCGTCATCGGACCTAGAGACGAACTTCGAGTCCACGATTGCGACAACGACGCAAAGCTGTGGTCATGCCTTTCTGGGAGTTGTAAAGTAATAGGCACCAATTCCGGCTCAGACCGGAACCCAAGGCCGCAACAGGAGTTCAGATGAACGATACCAGCACAACTTCCGCGCATTCCTCTCAGGTGGTCGATCTCGAGCGCGTCGTCATCCGCTTTGCCGGCGACTCCGGCGACGGTATGCAGCTCACGGGAACGCAGTTCACCGATGCGGCAGCGTTCCTCGGGAACGACGTCGCAACCTTCCCCGACTACCCGGCCGAGATCCGGGCACCGGCCGGCACCACCGCCGGCGTCTCGGCATTCCAGATGCAGTTCGCCTCGGTAGACATCAAGACGCCCGGCGACGAGGTGGACGTGCTGGTGGCGATGAATGTCGCCGCCCTCAAGGTCAACCTGCCCGATCTCAAGAAGGGCGGCATCTTGCTCGTGGATATCGATGGCTTCGGGCCTAAGGATCTGGAGAAGGCCGGAAGCACTGTCAATCCTCTGGAAGACGGCTCGCTTGCGGACTACCGGGTCATCTCGCTAGACATTACGGCCCTCACCACCCAGGCGGTGGCCGAAGCCGAAGTCGGCGCCAAGGCGGCCGGTCGCTGCAAGAACTTCTACACCCTGGGCATGATGTACTGGCTCTACGATCGGCCTTATGACATCACCCTGGACTGGATTCAGAAGAAGTTCGCCGCCAAGAACCCGGCCGTGGCCAAGGCCAATGCTCTCGCCCTGGTGGCAGGTCACAACTACTGCGACACCGCTGAGATTTTCGCCAACCATTTCCGCGTGGAGAAGGCGAGCACTCCGGCTGGCACCTACCGGCGCATCTCGGGCAACGAAGCCACCGCCATGGGGCTGATCGCCGCCGGCGTGCAGTCGGGTCGCCAACTGTTCCTCGGCAGCTATCCCATCACCCCGGCCTCCGACATCCTCCACGAGCTGGCCGCCAACAAACATTTCGGCGTGCGCACCTTCCAAGCCGAAGACGAAATCGCCGGCATCGCCTCGGCGATCGGCGCCGCTTACACCGGGGCGCTAGCGATCACCACCACCTCCGGCCCCGGCATGTGCCTCAAGTCCGAGGGGTTGAACCTCGCCGTGATGGCGGAGCTTCCCTTGGTGATCATTGATGTGCAGCGTGGCGGCCCTTCCACCGGCCTTCCCACCAAGACCGAGCAATCCGACCTGCTGCAGGCCCTCTATGGACGCAACGGCGACTCCCCGGTCCCGGTGATTGCCGCCTCCGGCCCTGGCGACTGCTTCTGGACGGCTCTGGAAGCGGCCAAGATCGCTCTCCAGTCGATGACCCCGGTGATCATGCTCTCGGACGGCTACATCGCCAACGGCGCCGAACCCTGGCGGATCCCGGTGGCAAGCGACCTCCCGACAATTTCTGTCAAAAATCACCTCGATCCGGAGACCTTCAAACCCTACCTTCGCGACGAGCGGGGCGCCCGCCCTTGGGCGGTTCCCGGAACCCCGGGACTGGAGCACCGCATCGGCGGCATCGAGAAGCAGTCGGTGACGGGCAACATCAGCTACGACTCCGAGAACCACCAGAAGATGACTCTGGAGCGGCACGCCAAGGTAGCCAAGATCGCCGACGAGCTTCCGCCGACCAAGATCGAAGGAAGCACCGAAGCCGACGTGGTGCTAGTGAGCTGGGGCGGCACCTACGGGGCGGTCTCCTCGGCTGTAGATGTCTTGAACGCGAGCGGCACCAAGGTGGCACACATCCACCTGCGCTGGATCAATCCCCTCCCCAAGGATCTGGGAGCCCTGCTCGCCAAGTTCAAGACCATCCTAGTCCCCGAACTCAACATGGGCCAACTCCGCCTCTACCTCTCTGGGAAGTACGGGCTTCCCATGCAGGGCCTCAACAAGGTCAAGGGAAAACCCTTCAAGGTCAGCGAACTCGTCGAAGAAGTCCAAGCGCACCTCCAGGAGGCCAAGTGATGATCGCCACAAACCCCACCGATCCGACAACCCTCACGCGCAAGGACTTCCAGTCCGACCAGATGGTGAAGTGGTGCCCGGGCTGCGGCGACTACGCCATCCTGGCCGCGCTTCAGACGGTCTTCCCGAAACTCGGGATCCCCAAGGAAAAACTCACCGTCATCTCCGGGATCGGCTGCTCCAGCCGCTTTCCCTACTACATGGACACCTTCGGCTTCCACACCATCCATGGCCGCGCCTGCGCCGTGGCCACCGGCGTCAAGGCGGCCAATCCCGATCTCTCCGTATGGGTGATCACTGGCGACGGCGATGCTCTCTCCATTGGCGGCAATCACACCATGCACGCCATGCGCCGCAACGTGGACCTGAAGATCCTGATGTTCAACAACCAGATCTACGGGCTCACCAAGGGACAGTTTTCGCCCACCAGCAAGATGGGACTCAAGACCAAGTCTTCGCCGATGGGCAACATCGACGAGCCAGCCCACCCCATCGCCCTGGCTCTGGGCGCCGGAGCCACCTTCGTGGCGCGCACCGTGGACAACGACGCCAAGCACCTGATGGCCACCTTCGAGGCCGCCGCACGCCACAAGGGAACCGCCTTCGTCGAGATCCTGCAGAACTGCGTGATCTTCAACGACGGCGCCCACGAGAGCTACTACTCCCCCGGCGCTCGCAAGGAAAACCTCGTCTACCTGGAAGACGGGAAACCGCTCATCTATGCCGAGGGAAAGAAAGGCATCATTGCCAACGGCTTCGGGAAATTGGGCACAGCCGACATCGACTCCCCCGAAGACCCGCGGATCCTGAAGCACGACGCCTCCGAACCTTCGGGGACGCTTGCCTACGCACTTTCGCGCATGGTCCATCCCGACTTTCCGGTTCCGGTGGGCATCTTCCGCAACGTGGAGCAGACGCCCTACCACGAACTGATGGACGCCCAGATCGCTCAGGCACGCGAGACGCGCAAGGCAGATCTCCAGAAACTGCTCTCGGGCAGCGTCACCTGGAAGGTTTAGGGCTCGTAACGTTTGCCTTCAGGGACAGAAAGCTGTAGTTTGTACTCCAGAAGGGGGTGATTGCAGTAATGGCTAAAGAGCATCCCAGCCGCGAGGCGAAGAAGAAGCCCCAGAAGTCCCTGAAGGAAAAGCGTGCAGAGAAGAAGGAAAAGGGGCATGAGGTAGTGGTCGACAAGACCACCAAGTAAGAAGTTTCGCAGAAACCGCCGCGCAGAAGTACAAAGTCTTCTGCGCGGCTTTTTATTTAGACAGATTTTGTCAACGGCGGCAGCCCGTGGAAGGCGCGAGCGCGATCGCAACGATCTGCTTCGTGGCCAAATTCGCGGCACACGCTGGAACGCCGTTCGTAGATGCGACAGGAAACACTTTTGCCAATCTCGCCTTCCAACGCCAAGCAGCGTCCGTGCCGCTCTCCGGTTCCGCGCATGCACACGAGGTGATCGTCTACCGGCTCGACCAGCTCCTTCGGAACGTGAAGACAGTCCTCGGGCTCAGTTTCGAGCCAGTGAAAGGAGACTCGGAAGAAGGCGCAACAGGCGCCGCAATCAAGACATCGTGACGATGTGAACTCAACCAAGGCAGCGGCAATAATAGCCAATTGCCAGATTTTCGGCGAACGCCGGCCCCAAGACCGTCAGATGCCCGAGCCGACTCCCAACCATTGGTCGGCCTCGCGAGCGCTAGCGGCAAAGACGTGCACCTTGCGCGGACGCAGGTGGATGACATCCCCCACGGAAAGTCCCAGCTCGCGAAAAGCCGAAGCCTCGATCTCGGCGCTCACCTGCGGACCTCCTGAAAGAGCCGTCGCCTTGAGCACGGCGTGGCTGCCCTGGATGCGCGCCGCGTCGAGACGTGCCGCAACGCCGTCGCCCCCCTTATCAGAGCCCCCTACCTCGAAGTCGCGCGGCCGCACGAAGGCGAGCGCCCCGGCCTCTACCGATTCATCGGTGGCGACGACCACCTTGCGGCCACTCTTGACAATTTCTGTCCGCACGCCGCCGTCAAAGCGGTTGGCGGCCCCCAGAAATTCGAAAACAAAGGGCGTCGCGGGACTGTCCCACACTTCGGCAGGAGTCCCCGCCTGGATGATGTGCCCTTTGTCGAGGATGACCACCCGGTCAGCCACCTCAAGCGCCTCCTCCTGATCGTGGGTCACGAATACGCTGGTGATATGCAGCTCGTCGTGCAGGCGCCGCAGCCAGTTGCGCAATTCCTGTCGCACCCGGGCATCCAGGGCTCCGAAGGGCTCGTCCAGAAGCAGCACCGAAGGCTCCACGGCCAGCGCCCGCGCCAGGGCGATGCGCTGCCGCTGCCCCCCCGAAAGCTGGTGCGGGAAACGGTCGGCCACCCAGGAAAGCTGCACCAGTTCCAAGAGCTCCATCACGCGGCGACGGATCTCGGCATCACTGGGCCGAAACTTGCGAGGCCGCACCCGCAAGCCGAAGGCCACGTTCTCAAAGATGGTGAGATGACGGAAGAGCGCATAGTGCTGGAACACGAAGCCCACGCCGCGCTCGCGAACGCTTTCCTTGGTGGCGTCCTTGCCACCAAGGAACACGCTGCCTTCATCAGGAGTCTCAAGTCCAGCCAGCACTCGCAACAGAGTGGTCTTTCCAGAGCCCGAGGGGCCCAAAAGCGCCAGCAGCTCTCCGTCAGCTACCTCGAGATCGATGTGGTCGAGAGCGTTGAAATTGGCAAAGCGCTTGACCAGCGCGCGTACACCCAGACTCATGATGGTTCTCCCGAAAGGATCTTCTGGCGGCGGATGCCGTGCTCCACGGCCTTCTTGGCGATAAGCGACACCAGCCCGAAGCCAGCGAGCAAGGTGGCGGCGGCAAAGGCGGCGGCAAAGTTGTACTCGTTGTAGAGGATCTCCACGTGCAGTGGCAGCGTGTCGGTGACGCCGCGGATATGACCCGAGACCACCGAGACGGCCCCGAACTCGCCCATGGAGCGCGCCGTGCACAGCACGATGCCGTACATCAGCGCCCACTTGGTGTTAGGAAGCGTGACCCTCCAGAAGGTCTGCCAGCCGCTTGCCCCCAGCACCAGGGCCGCCTCTTCCTCCTCGGTTCCCTGGGCCTGCATGGCCGGGATGACCTCGCGCGCCACGAAGGGGAATGTGACAAAAAGTGTCGCCAGCACGATGCCCGGAAGCGCGAAGACGATCTGGATGTCGTGACTCGAAAGCCACGCCCCCCAGATGCCCTGGGCTCCGAAAAGCAAGATGAACACCAACCCCGAGATGATCGGCGAGACGCTGAAGGGAATGTCGATCAGGGTGCTCAGAAGACTCTTGCCAGGGAAATCAAACTTGGCGATGGACCAAGCAGCGCAGAGCCCGAAGACGGTGTTGAGCGGCACCACGACAAGCGCCACCAAGAGCGTAAGCTTCACAGCAAAGCGCGTCTCGTCGGAGAAGATCGATTCCAGATAGGCGCCTCCACCCTGGGCAAAGGCCTGGGTGAAGACCGCCATGAGCGGCAGCACCACCACCGCCGCCAGCCACACGAAAGCGAGAGCGATCAGACTACGGCGGATCCAGGCGGGATCACCAGTAGCTTGGCGGCTTGATTCAGATCTGGCCATGACGCCTCCTCGACCACCATTGGGTCAGGTTGATGGCAAAGAGCCCGACGAATGAAAAGGCAAGCATCACGAGTCCAATAGCGGTTGCCGAGGAATATTGGAACTGCTCTAGTTGGGTGATGATGAGGAGCGGTGCAATTTCTGTCTTCATGGGCATGTTGCCGGCGATGAAGACGATGGAGCCGTACTCCCCCACGGCCCGCGCAAAGGCCAGCGAAAAGCCGGTGAGAAGCGATGGCTGCAAGAGCGGAAACACCACCTTGCGCACCGTGGTGAAACGCCCCGCCCCCAGAATGGCAGCCGCCTCTTCCATGTCGGGATCGAGCTCTTCCAGAATGGGCTGCACGGAGCGCACCACGAACGGGAGACCGATGAAGATCATGGCCACCACGATGCCCGGAATGGCGTAGGCCACCTGGATGCCCAAATGCGAAAGCGGCTCGCCGATCCAGCCATTGGGAGCGTACAGGGAGGTAAGGGCGATGCCCGCCACCGCCGTGGGAAGGGCAAAAGGCAGGTCGACCAGAGCATCCAGAATGCGGCGCCCCGGGAACTCATAGCGCGTGAGCACCCAGGCGACCAAGAGACCGGCCGGCAGGTTGACCAGCGCCGCGATGGCAGCGCAGCCAAAACTGACCCGATAGGAGGAAAGCGCCCGCGGCGAAAAAGCCTTGGCAAAGAACTCCGCCCACCCCAAGTCGTAGCTCTTCCACACCATTGAGGCGAGCGGAATTAGTACGATCAGGGAGAGATAGAGCAGGGTCACCCCCATAGTGGGGCCGAACCCAGGCAGCACCGAATGCTGTCGTTTGAAAATGGCAAGACTCATCGCGCGTTCACCTTCCTCTCGCTCACTTCACGCCGTAAATGCGATCGAAGAGGCCACCATCCTCGAAGTGCTTCTTCTGGGCGGTGTTCCAGTCACCTGCCACATCCTTGATGGTGAAGAGCGAGACGCGAGGAAAACCATGCTTGGCCACCAGCGCCGCCGAAAGCGGACGGTAGTAGTTGCGAGCGATGATCTCCTGAGCCGCTGGCGTATAGAGATGCTCCAGGTACGCCTTGGCCACTGCAGCCGTGCCGTGCTTGGCGACATTGGCATCCACCACCGCCACCGGCGGCTCGGCAAGGATGGAAACGGCAGGGGTCACGATCTCAAATTTGCCGGGTCCCAACTCCTTCACCGCCAGATAGGCTTCATTCTCCCAAGCCAAGAGCACATCGCCAATGCCACGCTGCACGAAGGTCGTAGTGGCACCGCGCGCGCCGGCATCCAGCACCGGCACATTCTTGAAGAGCGCCTTCAAGTATTCGATGGCCTTGGCTTCGTTGCCCTTGTTCTTGCGCAAAGCGTATCCCCAAGCCGCCAAGTAATTCCAGCGCGCTCCACCGGAAGTCTTGGGATTGGGTGTGATCACCGAGACGCCCGGGCGAATCAGATCATCCCAGGTGCGGATGTGTTTGGGGTTTCCCTTGCGCACCAAAAAGACGATCGTCGAGGTGTAGGGCGTGCTGTTGTGCGGAAGTCGAGCCTGCCAATTGGTCGGCAAGAGATGACCTTTACCAGCAAGTTCGTTGATGTCATAGGCAAGAGCAAGCGTAACCACATCTGCCTGAAGACCATCTAAAACGGAGCGCGCCTGTTTGCCGCTTCCTCCATGACTCTGTTTGACCACTACGGAGTTACCGGTTTTCCCCTTCCAGAACTTGGAAAATTCCTTGTTGTAATCCTGGTAAAGCTCTCGCGTCGGATCATAAGAAACATTGAGTAAGTCAACGCTTCCCGCCCTCGTTCCAACCGCAGCCACTAGCACCATTCCCCAGATCAACGTTTGCACCTTCATGCCTGTTCCTCCCCCTTCTAGACGATTTATCAATTTTGATTTAGACGATATGCCTGGTAGATTAATGAGGCCAAAAAAAGAGCGGTTGATCGCTTTTGTACGGCATTGCTACCCTCTCAAATTTCCGAGGCCTTAACTCTACATTTCCTATATGAAATTAAATATCTTTCTCCAAAAGTCAAGCACGAAAGGGAAAAAGACCAATGATGACACCACAACAGATCGCCCAGCAAATCGAGCCCCTGACACTAGAAGAGCGCTTGGGCTGGATCTCTTTGAACTATCCCACAGCCTCCTTTTCCACCTCCTTTGGAAAAGAAGACCAAGCGATCACTCATGCCATCGGCTCCGCCTCGCTTCCTCTCCGCGTCTTCACCTTGGACACCGGGCGTCTTTTTGAAGAGACGCACGCGTTGGCCGCCATCACCCGCGAGCGTTACCATCTGGAAATCCAGACCTTCTTTCCAGAGACCCAACAGGTAGAAGCCTTGGTCACCGCCAAGGGGCCGACCTCCTTCTACGAATCGGTCGAGGCGCGTTTGGAATGCTGCCGCATCCGCAAAGTGGAACCACTACGCCGGGCGCTGCAGGGAACCGCAGCGTGGATCACCGGCATGCGGCGTGGCCAATCAGAAAACCGCGCCCATCTTCCCTTTGCAGAATGGGACGCAGAGCATGAGCTTGTGAAGATCCATCCACTGCTCGACTGGGACGATGCTCGCCTGGATGCCTACCTGCAAGCGCAGAACGTACCGGTAAATCGCCTGCACGCCAAAGGGTACCCGAGCATCGGCTGCGCTCCCTGCACCCGTCCGGTGCCCCAAGGACAGGATCCGCGCGCCGGTCGCTGGTGGTGGGAAGACACCACCAAGAAGGAATGCGGCCTCCATCTGCACCAAGGTGAGAACGCCTAGCCGGCGCTCACCCCCTTACGCTTGCGGCTTGGCTCCGGCGAGCATCCGCAAGATCTTCAGGCACTCTTCCTGCTGTCCTTCGGCGGGATACCCCGTGAGGTCGGCCACCATGCGCAGCGGCCGGGGCTCGGCGATCCATTCCAGTCGTGGACGCGCTCCATTGACGCGTTCCTTGAGCACCGAAAGTTCGGGGCGCCAGGCTTCGTCAAACTCCAGAATAGCCCGTCCGCGGGTGATGCCCACCAGGGCGATCCCGGCTACCCGGGCGCAGAGCCTGGCCGCCATGGCGCGCAGCACGGCACGCGCCGGCTCCGGCACCGGGCCGAAGCGGTCGCGGAACTCCTCGACCATGGCGTCCACCTCCCCGACGTCCTTGGCGCGGGCGATGCGCTGGTAGAGCTGGATGCGCAGGGCCGGTTCCTGGATATAGTCCTCGGGCAGGAAGGCGTCAGCCGGGAACTCGATGCGCGGATCGAGCGGGGCCTTGGGGGCCTCGCCAGCGCCCAACTGTTCCACCGCCTCCTTGAGGATGCGGCAATAGGTCTCGAAGCCCACCGCCGCCACGAAGCCGTGCTGCTTGTGGGAGAGCAAATTGCCGGCGCCGCGGATCTCCAGATCGCGCATGGCGATGGCGTATCCCGAACCGAGGTCGGTGAACTGCTCCAGCGCCGAAAGACGTTTTTTGGCATCGGGCAGAAGCCGCTCGACATCCTGCACCAAAAGCCAGCAGAAGCCCTTGACGTCGCTCCGGCCCACGCGACCGCGCAGCTGGTGCAACTGTGAGAGGCCGAACTTGTGGGCCTCCATCACGAGGATGGTGTTGACCGAAGGGATGTCCAGCCCCGACTCCACGATGGAGGTGCTCACCAGCACGTCGAACTCGCGGTTGAGGAAGGCGCTCATGACCTGCTCCAGGTCGTTCTCGCCCATCTGCCCGTGGGCCACGCACACCCGCGCCTGGGGCACCAGCTCCTCCACGTGGGCGGCGATCTCCTCCAAACCCTTGATGTGGGGATTGACCACGAAGACCTGGCCGCCGCGCGCGATCTCGTCGGAGATGGCGTCGGTCAGGATCTTGTCCGAGACCTCGGAGACCCGCGTCTCCACCGGCAGGCGGTTCCGCGGCGGGGTGGCGATGATGGAAATCTCGCGCACTCCCGAAAGCGACATGTGGAGGCTCCGCGGGATGGGCGTGGCAGAAAGCGACAAAACATCGAGGCTAGCGCGCAGCTCCTTGAGCGCCTCCTTCTGCTTCACCCCGAACTTCTGCTCTTCATCGAGCACCAGGAGGCCAAGGTCGCGGAACTGCAGGTCTTTTGACAGAATCCGGTGGGTGCCCACCACCACGTCCACCTTGCCGGCCTTGGCGTCCTCCAGAATCTTCTTCTGCTCCTTGGCCGGCACAAAGCGGTTCAAAAGCTCCACCCGGATGGGCCAATCGGCGAAGCGACTGGCAAGCGTAGCCGCGTGTTGGCTGGAAAGCAGCGTCGTGGGACACAGGAAGGCCACCTGACGACGGCTCATCACCGCCTTGAAAACGGCCCGCACCGCCACCTCGGTCTTGCCGAAGCCCACGTCGCCGCACACCAGGCGGTCCATGGGACGCGGTCCTTCCAAATCGAGCTTCACCTCGCGCACGGCACGGTCCTGGTCGGGCGTCAGGTCCCAGTCAAAAGCATCCTCGAACTCGCTCTGCAGGTGGTCGTCGGGCGGATACGGCAGGCGGTCGGCCACCGAGCGGCGCGCGTAGAGCTCGATCAGCTCGCGCACCATCTCGTCCACGGCCTTCTTGGTCTTCTCCTTCAGGGCATCCCAGGTCTTGCCGCCGAGCTTGTGGAGCTGAGGCTCGGAACCTTCCGAGGAGCCGTACTTCTGGATGCGCCACAGGTCCGAGACGGGGATGCGCAGGCGGTCTTTGCCCTCGTACTGCAGCACGATGCAGTCAACTTCCTCTTCCCCCGCCTTGAGGCGCTCGATGCCCAGGTACTTGCCGATGCCGTGGGCCTCGTGGACCACGTAGTCGCCCTTCTGCAGGGCGTCGAAATCGGGGATGGAAGCGCCACCGCGCGAGCGGCGCGAGCGAACCCTTCGCGCGAAGCGGTTGAAGATCTGGTGGTCAGTCCACCAGGCCTGGCCGTCGCCGGGAAGCGCGAAGCCGCACGAGAGGTGCCCCACCACGATCCCCTTCACCGGGACGTCCGAGACAAGTTCTGTCAAGCGCTGGGCTTGGCCTAGGTTCGCAGAGAGCAAGGTGACCGTGGTGCCGGCGACCTTCAGTTCACGCACCCGGCCGCTGATCTCGGCCATTCCCTTGCCGGAGCGCTCCTGCACCTGGCATTCCAGCGAGAGGTCGATCCCCTCTTGACCGCGGAAAGGCAGAAAACGCACGCCGGCAACTTTTGACAGATTTTGTTCCGCCTCGGCGGGCGACATCCAGATGCGCTCTGGAGGTGCCACCGCAAAGCCCTTGGCACGCGCTTCAAGACAGGCAGGAGCGGCCTTCTCCAGAAGCTCGGCAGCCACGGCGGCCGGATCCCCGCCCATCAGGAAGACGGCAGCGGAATCTCCCAGGTGATCTAGGAGCGAACTCTCGGTGGGCACAAAAAAGGGCTGCTGCCAGGCCCAGCCCACGTAGTCGCAAGCCTCCTCCAGGCGGCGACGCTCGCGCTCGAAGGCGGCGTCCTCGCCGTCCACCACTTCCAGCACTTCAAGGAGCCCGTCTTGCAGCGCCTCAGGATCCGGAAGTCCCTCATCCATGGGGAGGATCTCCACGACCTCCGTCTCCCCCAGGCGCTTCTGGGTGAAGAGGTCGAAGAAGCGCAGGCTCTCGATCTCATCCCCCATGAGCTCCAGGCGCACCGGATTTTCCAGCACGTAGGGGAAGATGTCGACGATGCCGCCGCGCACCGCGAAGGTGCCCAGCTCCTCGCACAGCGGCTCCTCGCGGAAGCCCATGCGGGCAAGACGCGCCCGCAGCTCCCGAACCTCAAGCTTGCCGCCCTTCTGAAGGCGCAGGATGTCGGCCTCCAGGCGGTCGGGCGAGGACAATTTCTGACAGAAGGAGGAAAGGGTGGCCACCACCAGCCGCGCTCCCCCGTGGCGAAGCGCGTGCAGAGTAGAAAGCCGCTGCTCCAGGGCATGTCCAAAAGGATGTCGCCATTCGTAGGGCCGCATCTCTAGCCCCGGAAAAGGCAGCACCGCCTCGTCTCCCAAGAGCGCACCCAGGTCGTCGCGCAGCGTCTCCATGGCACGGGCGTCGGCACACAGCACCAGTGTGGCGGCCTCGCTCCCGCGGGCAAGGTGCGAGAGGGCAACGGCAACAGCCGGCGCCGAGGCATCTAGGCCGCCAACAGAAAGCCACGGAGCGCGCGGACTCACTCGCTTGAGCGATGGGAAGATCCCGGGGGTCTTTAGAAAATCAGACAGCACATTCATTGCAGATTGTCTCCCGGCATAGCCGCTGAAAATAGCTCCCCGTCTGCGACTCCTACATTTGCAGACATGTCATACGTCATCGCCATCGACGGCCCCTCTGGAACCGGAAAGTCCTCCACCGCCAAGGAAATCGCCCAGCGCCTCGGCATCGCCTACCTCGACACCGGAGCCATGTACCGCTCCCTCTCGCTTTTTGCCATGGAAGCCGGCATCGCACCGGGAGATGCCGAGCGCCTTTCTCCGCTGGCGCGCGAGCTTGTCTTCGAGTTTCCCGAATTGGGCAAAGTGATCGTGAACGGTCGCGACGTCTCCAAAGCCATCCGCACCCCCGAGGTTTCGGGACGTGTGAGCCCTGACTGCCAGCCGGCCGCGGTGCGCGAGACCATGGTGGAAGCCCAGCACGCCTTCGGCTCTCGCAACTCGACCATCCTCGACGGTCGCGACATCGGCACGGTGGTCTTTCCCCAGGCGCGCTTCAAGTTCTACCTGGAATGCTCCCCCGAAGTGCGAGCCCACCGCCGCGTGGCCGAACTCAAGGCCATGGGAACTCCCGCTGATTTCCAACAGGTGCTAAACAATCTCTTGGAGCGCGATCATCTCGACAGCACCCGCGCCATCGGACCACTCCGCCGCGCTGCCGATGCCCTGCTCATCGACACGTCCACCCTCACCTTTGCCGCCCAAGTCGAGGCGATTCTAAGCGTTGTCAGAAATGGAATTACTCCTTCGGAAGTTTGACATTTTGCACAGTTAACATTTGACAACACGCTTTATGTCATTGTCACTTGCCCTCGGAAATACATTCGGATAAGATTGACTTCTTGAGCCTCTAGTGCCGTTGGCGTGATTTTCTCTTAATTCGCGCGGACAGCACCTTATTTACGCTTTGGAGGTTAATTCATGATCCACTTGTCAACTTTCGGCTTGGTACGACGAGCCGGAATTCTCGCCCTCGGCCTGCTTGCTATGGCAAACATTGCCCGAGCCGCCGACTCGACCCACGTCGATACCGCCAAGGTCACGACCGTCAAGTCCGTCGCTCCCGCAGCAGCCTCCACGGTAACCGATACCGCTCTGCTACACCGTGTGGCCGCCTTAGAGGCCTACGTCGCCAATGGGGACCCCACTAAGACCGCTGCGGCCCCCGCCATCGGCGTTTCCGGCCCCGGACACAACGGCTTCATGATGATCTGCGCCGCCCTGGTGCTCTTCATGACTCTTCCGGGCCTAGCCCTCTTCTATGGCGGCTTGGTGCGCGCCAAGAACATTCTCTCGATCCTGGCCCAATGCATGGGCATTGCGGGCCTGGTGACCATCCTTTGGTGGGCCTTCGGCTACTCCATCGTCTTCGATCAGGGCGGAAGCATCCTGGGCGGCTTCGGGAAACTCTTCCTGAAGGGCGTAGGCGCTGCCCCCAACACCAACTACTCCTTCTGGGTTGGCGAGAACGTCTTCAGCATGTACCAGCTGATGTTCGCCATCATCACCCCAGCCCTGATGCTAGGCGCCATCGCCGAGCGCATGAAGTTCTCTGCGGTACTTTTGTTCGTGCTAGGGTGGATGATTCTCGTCTACTTCCCACTAGCCCACATGGTGTGGGGATCCACCGGCCTCATGAACGGCGTCTGGAATGCTTCGGCAAGCATCAAGGCCATCGACTTTGCCGGCGGCACCGTGGTCCACATGAGTTCGGGCTGGTCGGCTTTACTTTTGTGCATCATCCTAGGGCGTCGTAAGGGCTTTGGCACCACCAAGTTCACCCCCCATAGCCTGACCCTCACCATGGTGGGCACCGGCATGCTCTGGGTAGGCTGGTACGGCTTCAACGCCGGTTCTGCCGTGGCCGCCGACGGCATCGCCGCCAACGCCTTTCTCACCACGACCCTAGCTGCAGCCATCGCCGGCTTCGTGTGGCCCATGCTCGAGTGGATGATCCACGGCAAACCCACGGTTCTTGGCTTCTGCTCCGGCATCGTAGCAGGCCTCGTGGTCATCACTCCGGCCACCGGCTTTGTGACCGCAAACGGCGCCGTCCTCATCGGCATCCTGGCCGGCATCGTGCCCTTCTTCGCCGTCTACAAGCTCAAGAACTGGCTGGGCTACGATGACGCCCTGGACACTTTCGGCGTTCACGGCGTGGGTGGCACGCTGGGCGCCCTTTTGACCGGGTTCCTGGCCACCACCGACGCCAACAGCAATCTCGCCACCAACCTCAAGGGCATTGTCGGCCACAGCCTGTGGCTCGAACAGCTCAAGGCCATGGGACTGACCATCGTCCTTTCGCTCGTGGCCACCGCCATCTTGGCTTACCTGATCAAGTTCCTGATCGGCCTGCGCCCCGATGATGAGACCGAAAACGAAGGGCTCGATCTTTCCGAGCACGGCGAAACCGGCTATCACTATCCAGAAGGCTAACCCCCCCCAAAGCGATTTTCTTACGCACACGCCTCTCCTTCACAGAAGGGGGGGCTTTTCTTTTTTGAAAATGCGATAATCGAAGCAGATGGAAATCGAAACCGGCAGCGCAGCTACCCTGCTGCAGATTCTTAGTGAATGCGAAGAGGCCGTTCTGGTTGCTGACGAAAAGGGCATCCTCCTACATGCCAATACAGCCGCGCAACTTGCCATCCCCCCCATAAGAGATCGGCACGACTCACTGTTGGAACTTGTCCATCCGGAGGATCGTCGAGTGCTGGAGCCTCAACTTCGCGAGACATCCAACCGCATCGACTTCCAAGCCCGTATTGCCTTCGCTCCGCGCATTTGGCGTCCCTTGGAGCTCGCCATTCATCACATTCCCGGGCAGTGGATCATTCACATGAAAGATCCCGTCAAGCGGCACAGCATCGAAGAAAGCCTGCGCGAGTACGGACACCTCAAGCAAGCCCTGGATGAAAGCTTTCCTCTCATTCTGACAGATACCCAAGGACAAATTCTCCACGCCAATGATCTCTTCTGCCGCATCAGCGGCTTTTCGCGCGACGAACTTCTGGGCTGCAGCCACCATGTTTTCGAATCTGAATTCCACTCAGGAACGTTCCAAAATGTGCTTGAGATGCTCCGAAATGGCCTCACCTGGAGAGGGGAGATTCTCAGCCACGCCAAGGACGGGCATTCCTATTGGCTGGAAGGCGTAATTCACCCGACCATGGACGAGAACGGCGTATGCAGCCGCTTCATGGCAATCTGCATCCCCATCGACGAACGCAAGCAAGCCGAGGAGGATCTGCGCCGGGCACGCGACGAGGCCGAGGTCGCAGCACAGGCCAAGAGCGAATTTCTCTCGACCATGAGCCACGAGATCCGCACCCCCCTGAACGCCGTCATTGGCCTGTCTCATCTGCTGCAGAACAGCTCCCCCCGCATCGACCAAGCCCGCAACATCCAGGTGCTGCGAATCTCAGCCGAGAACCTCATGCACCTGGTCAACGACATCCTCGATTTCTCCAAGATCGAAGCGGGGCGGGTGAAACTGGAGCGCATCGAATTTGATCCGCACGCCCTGATGGAGGGGGTTAGTTCGGCCCTGGATCTGCTGGCGCGGGAAAAGGGCATCCACCTCTCGTTAGAGATCAGCGAAGATGTGCCACGGCTCTTGATGGGCGATCCTGTCCGCTTGGGACAAATCCTGACAAATTTGCTTTCCAACGCCGTGAAGTTCACCGAAAAGGGATCGGTCCGAATGGGACTGGAGGTGCTGAACGCCACGGAAACCTCGGTCCGCTTGCGCTTCTCCGTGCGCGACACCGGGATCGGCATTCCCGCTTCCCGAATTCTCCGCATCTTCGATGCCTTCACCCAGGCGAAGTCGTCCACTACGCGCCGCTTCGGGGGAACCGGGCTGGGACTATCCATCTCTAGGCGGTTGCTGGAACTCATGGGAAGCTCCCCCGAAGTCACAAGTCAGGAAGGGCACGGTTCGGTCTTCTCTTTCGTGCTGGAGCTCCCGATCGGCGGCCAAGGAAGCGACAGTTCGAGTTCATCGGGCACCAACGACCTCAACGGCGCGAAAGTCCTGGTGGTCGAGGACAACGAATTCAACATCCTGGTGGTTGGACAATTCCTGACGCAATGGGGAGTGGAATGGGAATCGGTAGAAAACGGCAAGCTCGCCGTTGAGGCCGCCGCAAACAAGAGCTGGGACATGATCCTCATGGACATCCAGATGCCGGTCATGGACGGCTACGAGGCGACGCGCAAGATCCGCGCCTTCAATCCCAAGATCCCGATCATCGCCTTCACAGCCTCCACCCAGTTTACGCACCAAGAACAGGCCGTCCAGTCAGGAATGAACGGCTTCGTGACCAAGCCCATCAATCCCGAAGATTTGTTGCACAAGCTGCTGCGCTATCTCCCCTCCCCCTCATCGCTCGACTCCTAAGCCTCAATTACTACTCTCCAGCGAATGCAGCTCCGTCCATCCGCTCTGGTATCGCTCGTCCTACTGACAAGCCTAGGCGCCAAAGCCTCGATGCTCGTGATCCCCTTCGCCATGACGGCACCGGAATACGGTTGGGCCTTTGGCGTCAAAGCCCGTGCCCGCAATCTGTTTGCCGGCCCGGGATACGGCGACGCCACCGCCATGGCCAGCACTCGTTCCCAGTACTCCCTGGGAATTTCCGGTCTGCGAGATTCCCTGGCGGGAAACTGGCGTGCGGGAGGAGCCATCCAGACCGGGGTGTTCCCGGAACTCTACGCGGGATCTGGAAATCCCGGACGCAAGGACAGCCTGGCACGCTTCACCCCCACCTACCTCTACGCTAAGGCCTTCGTCGGGCGCCGCTTCCCGGAGGGTCTACACGTCGATGCCGGCCTGCGCTTCGACGTGCGCTCCATCGTCCTCAACGACAGCTTCGGAGGCCTTTCCCGTCCGTCAGAGCTGATCGCCGCCCACGGAGCACACAACCTGCGATTCACCTGGGAAGGCGCATGGAACCGCCTCGACCACGACGACGACCCGCGCCACGGCACTTCGCTGCTTGGCCACCTGGAACTTCCGTTGCCCGGATCGGACCAGGCATGGGTCGCCGGCTACCTGGAAGGCACCGCAGCCGCCACGCCGTTCGCACTTGGACCGACCTTTGCCTTTCGCCTGCGCGACGAGCGCGCCTCTGGAGACGTCCCCTTCTGGGAGCTTCCCTACGCCGGATCGGGCGACATCCTGCGCGGAGTGCCAGACCACCTAATCCGAGGCAGGGCCGTGCAAAGCGCAGGCCTGGAAGTACGCCAGCCCTTCGCGCTCTTTTCCTACCAGTGGCAGATCGCAAGCTTCGGCGAGCTCGCGCGCGCCGCCGGCAACGGCACCGCCATCTGGAGCGCAGCGCCAACATTCGCCTTCGGAGGCGGAGGGCGTTTGCTGCTAGACGACCGCCATGCCGTGCTGCGCGGGGACATCGGTTGGAACACCGGCCCCGACGCGGCGCTTTTTCCTTCCATCTACATCGACTTCGGCCAGGCCTTCTAGACCGCTTCAGGCGTTTCCGGAAGGGCCTTCAAGACCTCCCAAGGATAGAGCCCGTCGCAGCGGCGCCACTCCCCGGCTTCCAGGTGGTGCAGCCGAAAGTCTCGCCCGTTGGTGGCCAGCACCCAGGTGGCAGGAAGCAGCCGCAGGTAGCGGCGCAGTTGCGCCGACACATCCTGTCCAATGGCGATCTCAGGAGCCTTGCATTCGCACAGAAGAACCGGGCGCTCGCGATGGAAGGCCGCCACGTCCACACGATCACGCACCTTGGGGTCGATCCCGGAAAGGGAGAGTTCGACCCGCAGGCAGGTAGCAGGAATTCCCACCGATCCGGTCAGGAGGCGCAGCAGCCCCTGTCGGACCTCCTCCTCAGGGGTCCAGGCCACGCGCTTGCCGCGAATGGGGTCAAGAATTGTCTTCACGGCGCAGCGCCCTGAGCGCCAAGGGAAGCAGCAGCAATCCGGGGATGCTGGCGGCCAAGGTCAGCAAAAAGAAGTGCGGCCACCCAACGGCCCGGGCGACAAATCCCGACGGCGCCGTGAGCGGATCACGGCTGGCCGCCATGAGGCTGGAAAGCAGCGCAAACTGGGTCGCCGAAAAACGCGCCTGACAGGCGCGGGTGATAAAGGCCACCAGAGCCGCAGTACCCATGCCGATGAAGAAGTTCTCCGAGACCACGGCTGCGGTCATCCAGCCGTAGTGCATGCCCATGTGCGAGAGGTGCCAGAAGAGCAAGCCGCAGATGGCCTGAGCAATACCGAAGAGCCCGAGCGCCCCGCCCAGCGGCAGCCACGCCATGGCAGCGGCTCCAGCGGCAGTTCCAGCGATGGTGGCAAGCAGCCCGGCTCCGCCGAGCACGGTTCCCACGTCGCTCTGGTGGAACCCCAGAGAAAGCAGAAACGGCGTCGACATGGCGCTCACGAGATAGACGCCCCACTTGAAAAGGGCCACGAAGAGGAGCACCGAAAGCGCCCCGGAAAGGCCGCGATGAGCCACGAAGGCGCGGAAGGGCTCGATGACAGATTCCGTCAAAGTGCGCGGCGGCGTCTGCACGACCTCTGGCTCCGGAGCGAACAGGGTGCCCGCCACCAGGAGGAGCTGAAGCCCCCCGAGGCCCAGATACACATAGTGCCACGAGATGCGGTCGGCCAGGAGCAACGCGAGCGATCCCGTGACCAGCAGCGAAAGACGGTACCCCAGCACGTGGAGCGCCGTCCCTGTACCGACCTCCCGCTCGGGGAGGGTATCGACCCGCCAAGCGTCGATGGCGATGTCCTGGCTGGAGGAGAGGAAAGCCACCAGCACGCAGACCACGGCCACAGCCTGCAGGCCAGTTCGCGGGTCGCAGCAGGAGAGTGCCGCCACCGCTAGGGCGATCAGCACCTGCGCCGCGAGGATCCAGCCGCGCCGCCGCCCAAGCCACGGAGGACAGAACCTGTCCAGGAAAGGAGCCCACAGGAACTTGAGCGAATAAGGCAGCGAAGCAAGCGAGAAAAGCCCGATGGTGCGCAAATCCACATGCTCGCTGCTCATCCAGGCCTGCAGGGTCTTTTGAGTCAAGTTGAGGGGAAGCCCTGAGGAAAGCCCCAGCACCAGGCAAGCGAGGATGCGCCGGTTCATTCCCCGCCCACCCTCGCGAGCAGCCATCAGAGCCCGCGCAGTTCGCGGATCTTGGCCTCCGGGTCCCCGGAGGTTGCCACGCCTTCGCCCACCAGCACGGCGTCCACGCCGGCCGATTCGAGTTCGGCGGTTTGGTCGCGATTGAAGATGCCGCTCTCGGAGATCGTCACATAGCCCGCAGGGACGCGCTCCAGCAGATCGAAAGTCGTCTCCAGGCTCACTTCAAAGGTGTCCAGGTTGCGATTGTTGATGCCCAGGATCTGCGGCTCCACTTCCAAGGCGGCGTCCAGTTCCCAGTCATTGTGGACTTCCAGAAGCACGTCCAGACCAAAGAAATTCGCATCGGAAGCTAGCGACTTGAGGTCTTCCGTCTTGTGGAGGGCAGCGATGAGCAGCACTGCCGAGGCTCCCAGGCAGCGCGCCTCCAAAATCTGGTAACGCTCCAGTACGAAGTCCTTGCGCAGCACCGGTAGCGGCACCTGCCGCGCCACGTCGCGCAGGTGAAGATCATCTCCCAGGAAGAATTCTGTCTCGGTGAGTACCGAAATGCCCGAAGCGCCACCGCGGCGATAGGCGTGGGCCAGTTCCACAGGATCATAGTCGGGAAGCAGGATGCCGCGCGACGGCGAAGCCTTCTTGCACTCGGCCAGCACGCGGATGGGAGCTCCCTTGGGACGCGCGAGCGCCTCGCGCAAAGGATGCCCGGAGAGCGGCGTGCCTATCGCCATCACCTCAAGCTCCTCCTCAGAGAGGCGGGCCTTGCGCTCATGGACCTGCGCCAACTTGTGGGAGGCGATCTTCCTTAGGATGCCGCTCATGCGCCCGTCTCCTGGCTGGTGCGTACCAGCGCCTCAAGCGCCTTGAGGGCGGCTCCCGAATCGATGGCGGCGCGTGCCTTGGCAAGTCCTTCCGAAAGGTCGGCGGCAAGATCTGTCACCACCAGCGCAGCGGCGGCATTGAGGGTCACAATGTCACGCTTGGGGCCAAGTTTGCCTTCAAGGATAGAGCGAGTAATGGCAGCATTCTCCTCGGGGCCTCCACCCAGGAGATCCTCGGGATGCGCCAAGGTAAGGCCGAGCTTTGCCGGGTCGATCTCAAACTCGCTCACGCCTTGGCCATCCCACTGCGCCACGTAGGTGGGGCCGGTAGTGGTGATCTCGTCGAGACCGTCACTGCCATGAACGACCCAAGCCTTTTCGGTGTTCACGCATCCCAGCGCCTCGGCCAGGGGGCGGCACCATTCATGGCCGTAGACGCCCACCACCAGCCGCTTGGTGCCAGCCGGATTGGTGAGAGGTCCAAGCAAGTTGAAGACGGTACGCAGCCCCATGTCGCGGCGGACAGGTGCCACGTACTTCATGGCGGGATGGAAGGACTGGGCGAAGAGAAATCCCACGCCGGCCTCAGAAACGCAACGGGCCACCTGCTCGGGAGAAAGGTCGAGCTTGACACCCAAGGTGCCTAGCACGTCAGCGGCACCGGACTTTGAGGAGACGCCGCGGTTGCCGTGCTTGGCCACGCGACCGCCCGCACCGGCCACCACGAAGGAAGCCGTGGTCGAGATGTTAAAGGTACCGGCATGGTCGCCGCCGGTGCCGACGATGTCCACCACCGACTCGGCGATCGGGCAGCGCGTGGCTGCCGCGCGCATGGCCGCCACGAAGCCGGCGATCTCGGCGACGGTCTCCCCCTTCATGCGCAGCCCCACAAGCAGCCCCCCGATCTGAGAGGGCGTGCCTTCGCCGCGCATGATAGAGGCCAGCGTGTCCTGGGCCTCCTGTTGTGACAAATCCTGTCGCGAAACGACCGCGGCGAGAGCCTGCTGGATGTTCATCGGTTCCTCCTGAATGGCTGAAATCTAGGCAACCCCGGCCGATGAGGGCGGCGGGACGATGTCGGAGGCCATGTCCGCGAGCTCGTTGAGAAGCTCGTCCCCCATCTCCTCCAGCGTGCGCGTCTGCTCCAGGATAATCTGGTCGCGATGCGCCTGGGCGTTGCGACGGAGCCAGTCGGCCACCATCAGCTGCCGGCGCACCGGATCGCACCCCTGCAGATCCCCTAGGGACTCGCGGATGCGGTCGGCCTGTGCGCGCATGTAGGAGTTCATGTCGAAGGGCATGTTCGACTTGAGCATGAAGAACTTCGCAAGCGCCATCAGGGGGACGGTCGCATCCAGAGACATGGCATCACGCACGAAGCTGCGCCACTCCTCGCGACGGGAACGAAAGAAAGCGAGCGCCTTCGTGCGCGCCTCGGCATCGATGCCATGCTTTCTTTCCTCATCCAGCCGCATGCGTCCGCCTCATGTGAATCCTGGAAAGGATAGCATTCGCTCCGAATCGGGCAACCCGAGCATCGGTCACACGAGGCAAACCATTCAACCTCGCGGACAGCGCCGTTTCGACAAAATCCGGCAGGGCGCCGCGGACCGTCGGGAAGCACCGCGGGATCGCCTATCTTTGGGAAATCAACACAGCAAAGGAGTCGAGGATGTCCAGGATCGCCTGCAAGTTCGGAGGAACCTCCCTTGCCGACGCCCAGCAGTTCCGCAAGGTGGCCGCCATCGTGCATGCCAACCCGGGGCGGCGCTTCGTGGTGGTTTCGGCTCCCGGAAAACGGCACAAGGCCGACCCCAAGGTCACCGACATTCTTTTGTCGGCCTACGACCTGGCCCGCCGCGGACTGGACGCTTCCTCGCAGATTAACCTCGCTGGGGCACGCTTCCTGGAAATTGAACAGGAACTGGGCATCGATGCCGGAATCACGAGCCTTGTGGAAGACCTCCGCACGCGCATCTCCGAAGGCGTCGGCCGCGACTGGATCGCTTCCCGTGGCGAGGCTTGGTCGGCCCGCCTGATGGCGGCGTTCCTGGGCGCCACCCTGGTCGAAGCCGAAGGCGCCGTGTTCCTGACCGGCAAAGGCCTTGTTGACCCGCGCAGCTATGACGCCTTGGCCGCCCATTTCGGCGAAGGCCTTCACGTGATGCCAGGTTTCTACGGAACCGGCCCCGACGGCAAAGTCCGCACTTTCAGCCGCGGCGGCTCCGACATCTCGGGCGCCATCCTGGCACGCGCCGCCAATTGCGATCTCTACGAGAACTGGACCGATGTTTCGGGACTTCTGATGGCCGATCCGCGCGTGGTCCCCGATGCCAAGCCCATGCAGAAACTGACTTATCGCGAGCTGCGGGAACTGGCCTACGCCGGCGCCAACGTTTTCCACGAGGAGGCCATCCTCCCCTGCCGCGCAGCTTCCATTCCCATCCGCATCGCCAACACCAACCGTCCCGACGACCCGGGAACTTTGATCGTCCCAGAGTCCCAGGCGGCGGACCACCCCATCGCAGGCGTCGCGGGCCGCGTGGGCTTTTCCCTGCTCACGCTGGAAAAGGCGCTGATGAACAAGGAGAAGGGTTTCGGCCGCAAGGTGCTCGGAGTGTTGGAGACCAAGGGCGTGGCCTACGAACTCTCCCCTTCCGGCATCGACTCCATGTGCGTGGTGACCGAGCGTGCCCAGTTCGAGCCGGTCGCCGAGGAAATCCTCTCGGAGCTGCACGGGATCTGCGAGCCCGACTCCATCGAAGTGGAAAACGGCATCGCGCTAGTGGCCACCGTCGGCCACGGCATGAGTCATCGCCCCGGAGTCGCGGCACGCCTCTTCGGCGCCTTGGCCAAGGCCGGCGTCAACGTGCGCCTGATCGACCAAGGTGCCTCGGAACTCTCGATCATCGTGGGCGTCGATGAGGCCGACTGCGAAACGGCCCTGGGCGCCATCTATCACGCCTTCGTCACGGAGAAGTAGCCATGCGCATCCTCGCCTTTGATCATGTCCCTACCGAGAGCCTCGGCGCCATCGAGACTTGGGCATCCAAGAACGGCCACACCGTTGCCCACCACCAGTGGTACGGCTCCACGAGCCTTCCCGACCTCTCGACCTGGGACCTGCTCTTCGTGATGGGCGGCCCCATGAACATCTACGAGGATTCCAAATTCCCCTGGCTCGCCACCGAAAAGGCTTATCTGGACAAGGCCATCGCTGCCGGCAAATGGTTGGTCGGAATCTGTCTCGGCTCCCAGCTCCTGGCCGATCGTCTGGGAGGACAGGTCACACGCAACCGCGAGCCCGAGATCGGCTGGCACCTGATCCGCCGCCAGCTGGAGGCCGATTCCGACCCCATCTTCAGCGCGCTGCCGCAGGAGTTCGAGGTCATGCACTGGCATGGCGACACCTACGCCACCCCTCCCGAGGCGATCCAGGCCTACTCCTCCGAGGCCTGCCGCAACCAGGCCTTTCGCAAAGGCCACGTGCTCGGGTTGCAGTGCCATCTGGAGCTCACCCCCCACGCTCTAAACGGGCTTGTGGCAGGCTTTGCCGACGAGCCTCTTGGCAAGTACGTGCAGACTCCAGAACAGTTTCTGTCCCGGCAGAATGCCTTCGCCGCGGTGAAGGAAAGCCTCTACAGCTTCCTGGACGCCTTGGAGGCCGAGATCGCCAAGAGCTGAAGAACTACCTTGTGCCCGAAAGGAATCCTCATGGACCCCATGACCTTCGAAGCACGCACGGTAGGCCGCAGCATCGACCTGAACTGCTTGGCTGGAGATTCTGAAATCTGCTCGCACCATCATGGACGCGGAAGGCTCCACCAGGCGCTGGTGTGCCCTTGATGCAAGTCCTGCGCGAGGACTTCCCCGTCGGCACCAGGACGCTGCCCGTGACCGCCTTCCTGCCCGAAGCCCCAAAGGGGGCCGCGGCGATCTTCCACGGCTACAGCGGCTGCAAGGAGGAATTGCTGGGACTGGGCGCCCGGGTGGCGCGTTCGGGCCTTGCCACCTACGTCGTCGACCTGGCCGGCCACGGCGAGAACCAATCGAACTTCGACGAAGCCGTCCTGGACGATGTTCGCGCCCTCGCGACTTGGCTCACTCGCTTCGGAAAGGTCGTCGCCATCGGCCACTCCTTCGGCGGGCGGTTGGCGAGCCTCTGCGGGACAGATTTCTTCATCGGGCTCTCGCCGGGCCTGGCGGCCCAATACCAGACCCAAACCCACGAGAAGCGGAACTTCCTGCGCCATTATCGGGTGCGCGGCGGTAGCCACCAGGTGCTCTTTCGCCTGCTCTCGAATCTCCCAGTGCGCGAATTCTCCCCTGCCGACGCCGGATCCACGCTGATCCTCTGCGGCAGCCGCGACCTTCCCGACGTGCTGGCCCCCTGCCGGACGATCGCCGAACGCGGCGTCCCGCTGGTCCTGGTGGAACACGCCCTGCACGGCGACATCTTCACCCACCCCGAGACCTTCCGCATCCTAGCCGAGCGCCTTGGGAGCTGGTTCCCGGATCCCGCAAGCAAGTAGATTGGCACGATGCCATCGGGAACTTGTTCGACGGAATCCGTCCTGACCATCCTGTCGCGCCGCCTGGACGGCGGCCGCCTCACGCGCGAAGACCTCGCAGCGCTCCTAGAAAGTCCAGACTGGACGGCCATCGTGGCGGCGGGACATGCCCTCCGCTGCCGCATGCATACCCCCTCCGAGGTAAGCTACGCCTCGTTCCGCATCGTCAACTACACCAGCGTGTGCAACGTGGGCTGCAGCTTCTGCTCCTTCCAGGACAGCGAAGACTCGGAGCGCGGCTACGTACTTTCCCTCGACGAAATTGTGCAAAAGACCCGAGAGGCCAAAGAGTGGGGATGCGACGCCATCTTCTTGCAGGGAGGCGTCAATCCACACTTGCCCCTTACCTACTACCTCGATGCCGTCTCGGCCATCCGCTCCCAGGGCCTCGCCGTGCGTGGCTTCTCGCCGGTGGAACTCGTCCGCCTCGCCGAAAAGGAAAAGCTGCCGCTGCGCGAACTCCTAGGCATCCTCAAGGAGGCAGGACTTTCCTCGGTCCCAGGCGCCGGCGCCGAGATCCTCACCGATCGCATGCGACAGATTTTGTCACCGCGCAAGCTCTCCATGGAAGAATGGTGCAGCACCATGGGTGCCTGCCACGAGATGGGACTTCCCGGATCCTGCAACATCGTCTTCGGGTCCAGCGAGACCACCGAGGACCTGGTGGAACACCTCGGCGCCCTGCGCGACCAGCAGGACCGCACCGGAGGTTTCCAATCTTTCATCCCCTGGATCTTCCAGGCCCAGACCAAGGGATTCCCCATCCGCCACGTGCGGAGCCTCGAATACCTGCGTCTGCTTGCCGCCAGCCGCCTCTTCCTGGACAACATCTCCCATGTGGAAGTCTCGGTGATGGTGATGGGGCGCGAGCTTGCCGAACTGGGCCTCTACGCCGGAGCCGACGACGTCTCCAGCGTGGTCTTCGAGGAGAACGTGCTGGCTAGCCGCGGCCTCAAGACCGTCCGCGCCGCCGAGCGCTTCCTTACCGAGGCGGGCTTCACGCCACGCCGCCGCAGCATCGACCACGAGAGGATGTAATGGAGACTACGCAACGATTTCTGCCCCTGTTCGTAGACCTCAAGGACCGTCCCGTACTGGTGGTCGGAGCAGGAAAGGTCGCCCTGCGCAAATGCCGGGAACTGCTGGAATACGGCGCCAAGCTGGTCGTCGTGGCTCCCGACTTCGTCCCCGGCTTCGAGGAGCTTGCGCTGGAGACACGGCGGCGTCCTTGGCAAGCGGAAGACCTGGACGGAATTTGTCTAGTCTTCGCAGCGACTTCCGAGCCGGCCGTGAACCGCGAAATCCACACCGCCTGTCGGACGCGTAACCTGCTCTGCAACGTGGTGGACGTAACGGATCTCTGCGACTTCCACTCGGCAGCTTGTGCCCGTGACGGCGAGGTATCCGTGGCTGTACATTCCGGCGGCGGCGCCCCAGGGCTTGCCGCCTGGCTGCGGCGACGTCTGCAGGAATGGATGACGGGCCTTGGCGAACTGGCCTCGGCAGTGACTACGGCCCGCGAGGAATCTCGGCGCACCATGGAACCGGCGCGGCGCGAAGAATTCTGGAAAAGCCAGGACTATCAGGAGCTTTGGAGCTTGTGCCGCCGCGAGGGCAGCACGGCAGTCTTGGCACGCCTCGCAGCAGATGCCGAAGCGCCGAGCCAACACATGCAGCAGGGCCGCGTGATTTTGGTCGGAGCCGGTCCCGGACATCCGGACCTCATCACCCGCATGGGGCTCCTGGCCATTGAGCAAGCCACTGCGCTAGTCCCCGATCGTTTGGTGGCTCGCGAACTTCTGGATCTGGCCCCCCGCTCCTGCCAAGTCTTCCCGGTAGGCAAGAAGGGCTTCGACCTTTCGACCCACCAGCGGACCATCAACGAGCTGATCGTCCGTCTGGCGCAGGAAGGCCACACCGTGGTGCGCCTCAAGGGCGGTGATCCGTTCGTCTTCGGACGTGGCGGCGAGGAGATCGAGGCCTGCCAGGAAGCCGGCATCCCAGTAGAGGTTGTTCCCGGCCTTTCGAGCGCCCTCACAGTTCCCACCTACGCCGGTATTCCCGTCACCCATCGCGGTCTCTCCCGGAGCTTTGCCATCGTGACCGGCCACACCGCCAAAGGGGTCATCACCTCCATTCCGGAGGCCGAGACGCTGGTGTTCCTCATGCCTCACCACAGCCTTGAGGAACTTCGCAAGCGCATGTACGAGAAAGGCTGGCGCCACGACACCCCGGCAAGCGCTGTCCAATCTGGTACGCTTCCCGGCCAGCGCATCCTCCACTCCACCTTGGAAGCCATTGTGGAAGACATCGACAAGGCCGGTCTGGAGTCCCCCATGATCGTGGTCGTCGGGCCGGTGGCCGGCTGGGCTGCCCGTCATGCGGCGGTGCGCAATGGATTTACTGCTCCCCGCGGCTGTTTTCCGGACTGAGTCGCCTGCGCAAAAGGCACCGGGGTTCTACCTTGTACTTTATGAAGAGCCCATCCACGGCGGCATTGCTTTCCATCGTCCACTTGCGCGATGGACTCCATCCCATCGAGCTAAACTTTCCGACGGCCGAGTGCCCAGAGCTCGTCGAAGCCGGTGCCGTGGGAGAAGCCCATCTGCATGGCAAGGCCGACGCCAGCCCCGGCAGGATCTGGCTCGACCTTATTCTGTCTGTCAAGGTGATCGCCAACTGCAGCCGCTCTTTGGAAGATTTCGAGCTGGAGCTGGAAGCCCCCCTGCAAGTGCTGGTGCTGCGCGAAACGCGCCACGACATCGAATGGGACTACGACGGCGAAGAAGAATACGTGGCCAAGGTCCCCGATACCCAGCGCGAACTGGACATCGGCGAACTCCTGCGACAGAGCGTCGAACTGGAGCGCCCGCTCAATCCGGTGAAACCCGGCATCGACCTCCCAGCGGGCGTCGAGCCCGAAGATGTCCCCATTCCCAAGACCGTCGACGAGGACGAACCGCCCACCGATCCGCGCTGGGACGCCCTGAGGAAACTGCGCAAGCCGTGAGCGTCTGGCACGCCTTCGCGACGGCTCTCACGGGAGCCTTCGTGCTGCTTTTCCTGTACCTGGGACATTGGTTCGTCCGAGGCTTGAATCGCTTGCGTCCAACACCTCTGCTAGCCGAGTCAGAACTTCCCACCGCCACGGTGCTGGTGGCTGCCCGCAACGAAGCGCAAAACGCCATTGAACTGGCTCAGAGCCTTACAGCCCTGCGCTATCCTCCTGAAAAGCTCCGCATCTTGATCGTAGATGACCGCTCCAGCGATGGAACGGCAGCCTTGGCCGTCTCCCATGGCGACGGTCGAATCGAGACCTTGCGCATCGAAGTCTGTCCGGTTGGCGTGGCCCCCAAGAAGAACGCCATCCTTGCCGGCATAGCCCATTCCTCCAGCGAGATCATCGCCGTAGTGGATGCCGACAATCGCCCCGATCCGATGTGGCTTTGGAACCACGCCTCGCATCTGGTTGGCGACACCGGCGTGAGTGCTGGTCTCGTCTTCCACGCCCGCGAAGATGACGTCTCTGAAGCCTTTCACGGCCTCTGGGCCTCCGAAATCTTCATCTTCGGCGTTCTCTCGGCCGGCTCCATCGGAAATCACTTTCCCCTCTCGGCCAACGGCGGAAATCTCGCCTACCGTCGCCGCACCTTTGACGAAGCAGGGGCCTACGCCAAGAATCTCGGCGTGATTTCCGGTGACGACGACTTCCTGGTTCAGGCCGTGGCAGCCAGAACCCCCTGGAAAGTGGACTTTGCCGTGGAATCTGCAACCCAAGTTCCGACCCGCGGACCGAAATCCTGGAGCCAGGCCTGGGAACAGCGAAAACGCTGGGCCAGCAAGTGCGTGCGCTACGAGCGCCCTCAGGTCGCGCTACTTTCCGTAGTGTTTGCCGGCTACGCCTGGTTGCTGCTACAGCTTCCCATCGGCATTTTCGATCATCGCGCCTGGCTCTGGATGCTCCCGCTGTGGGGAGCCCTCTGGCTTTCGGGCATCCGCATCTATGCGCACGGCATCCGCGTCTTCGGCCCCCGGGTCCGTTGCCGGTGGTTCCCGCTTGCCATGATCATGCAGGTCCCGCTGGCCGTGGCCGCCTCGGTACTGGGAACCTTCGGGCGTTTCCAATGGAAAGACGGAAGCGTCGAGGGAGGTGCCCTACGATGAATCCTGTTTTGCTGCGTTGGCTTTTCCTTGGGGCATACCTTCTGGTGTGGCGGTTCAATCGTCGCATCCTGGCCACCGGTGCCAAACCTCGCCTGCGCCACGAAGCCCTCTGGATCCTCGGAGCCCTGGGAATTCCTACCACAGCCTGGCTCATCTGGCCTCATCCCTGGCTTGCCAATCTCTCTTGGGGCCTGACGTTCCTGGTGCTCATCCACCTGGGGTGGCGTCTGATCATGCGGCTGGTCAATCTTGCCGCGGTTCGTTCGCGCCCTGCCGACATCCCGGCAGCCAAAGGCCGAATTCTTACCACGCGCGCCATGCAGTTGCGCTCTTATTGCTTCGAGGACGCTCCCGCGCACTTCCAAGGCCTCTCAGTGGCACTGGTTTCTGACTTCCATTGCGACGGCTGGCCCGAACCGCGCTGGTACGACCGCTACTGGCAGGTAGTCAAAAGTATCCAACCCGATCTGCTGCTTTTGGCCGGAGACTACATCTCGCGCCCGGAGTCGCTTCCCATCTTGCGCCGCTGCCTTCGCGACCTCTCGCACCAACATCCGGTCATGGGCATCCATGCCATCCTCGGAAACCACGACGAGGTGGATGCCGATGGCGTCCGCGCCGTTTTGCAAGAATTTGGCGTTCATGTGCTTGAGGACGAAGCTTGCACCCTGGTGCATCCCAATGGCCGCTCCATTCGTCTAGCCGGCACTTCCTGGCCCTGGTGCGGTTCCGAATCGCTGCGCAAGTGCATGTCCGAAGGTGCTGTAGATATCGTCCTGACCCACACTCCAGACAACGCCGCAGAACTAGCCAACGCCGGTGCCTCCTGGATCTTGGCCGGCCATACCCACGGCGGCCAGGTGGCCTTGCCTTTGCTTGGAGGGGTCTTCTCGCCGTCCCGTTTCGGCGGACGCTGGATCTACGGGCACCATGTCATCGGTCATTCACACCTTGTCGTCACTTCAGGCGTCGGCTGCACCTTCATGCCCTTGCGCATGCTGGTACATCCGGAAATCGTCCTTTTACGCTTTTGAGAAGGCATCTATCTTTGCAGACCGTGGCCGAGGAACCCACCGTCAACGACAGCTTGGGGCTGCCCCAGCGCCTGAAGCAAGCCTTTGCCGCAAGCCTTCTGGCTCGTCTGAGCCTTGGGGTGCTGGCGCTTCTCTACGGCTTGGCGCTCTTTGCCGACATCCTTGCCCCCTACGCCGCCGACGACGAGGCCCGAGACCATTCCTGGGCGGCACCAAGCCACATTCATGTGCGCGATGCTGGCCACTGGAAGCGCCCCTTTGTCCGCCCGACCTCGTTTGCCTTTGACGAAAACGCCGAACGCATCTGGAAAGAAGATTCCTCAAAGAGCGCAAGCCTACAGTTGTGGGTTGCCAGTCCCGGCACGCGGCTTTGGGGGATTCTTCCCGTGAACCACCGCCTCTTGGGTGTCGATGCACATTTCGGTGCCCGATTCTACCTGTTGGGAGCCGATTCCCGTGGCCGAGATCTCTTTTCGAGAATCCTCTACGGCAGCCGTATTTCTCTGACCATCGGCATCTTTGGCGTCTCGGTGACCCTGCTCTTGGCCATGCTGGTCGGTGGCGCGGCCGGATACTTCGGCGGCAAGACCGACGCTGTCCTGATGCGAATCTGCGAAGTCGTCATGCTCGTTCCCGGCTTCTACCTGATGATGCTCTTGCGCGCCGTGCTCCCCTTGGAGTGGTCGTCCATTTCCGTGTACTTCGCCATCGTGCTGATTCTCTCCTTCGTCGGCTGGGCTGGGCTCGCCCGCATCCTGCGAGGCATGATCCTCTCCATCGCAAACTTGGACTATGTCACGGCATCGAAAGCTCTAGGAATGCCTGCCTGGAAGATCCTGTGGCGCCACGTATTGCCGCAGACCTTCGGCTACCTGGCCATCACGGCAACGCTCTCCATCCCCTCCTACATCGTCGCTGAAAGCGGTCTCTCGCTGTTGGGGCTTGGCATCCAGGACCCGCAGAGCAGTTGGGGAAATCTGCTGTCCGAGGCCATGTCCATCTCGGAAATTCGCTTGCACCCCTGGAGCCTGCTTCCAGGCGTGTTTCTTTTCCTGGCGGTGATGTCCTTCAATCTCTCCGGCGACTGCCTACGCGACGCCCTGGATCCGCGCGGACAAGACGCCGAGTAAGAGACTTAATCGGACAGCATCTGCCGCTTGTAGACCGACACCGCGACCTTGGGGATGTCAGAAAGCGGCACCACATGGTCTACTCCGCCCAACTTGATGGCTTCCTTGGGCATGCCAAAGACCACGCACGAAGCCTCGTCCTGAGCATAGGTGACAGCGCCGGTGTCGTGCATCTCCTTCATGCCGTGAGCGCCGTCGTCGCCCATTCCCGTCATGATGACCCCGACGGCATTGCGGCCAGCCGCCTTGGCGACAGAGCGGAATAGGACATCCACCGAAGGCTTGTGACGACTCACCAGCGGCCCATCCTTGACTTCCACCAGGTATTGGGCACCGCTGCGCACCACCATCAGATGCTTACCACCTTGAGCGATGATGACGCGACCGGGAAGGATGCGATCCCCCGTCTCAGCTTCTTTCACCTCGACTTCCGAAAGTTTGTCCAACCGCTGCGCAAACCCTTTGGTGAACTGCTCCGGCATGTGTTGAACCACCACGATTCCCGGACAAGTCCTGGGAAGCGATGTCAGCACATATTCCAAGGCTTGGGTTCCGCCAGTGGAACACCCCATGGCCACGAACTTCTCGGTCATCGGAACGTTCATTGCAGAAGCGGGGGCAGATAGCATCTCGTCGGCCGTAAGCTTGGCACGCACTTCGCCCGGACGCCGGTTCGGAAGCGCAGAACGCATGCGATCGACATGTGCCGAAGCCGCCGCCCGCACCACCGAGATGAGATTTTCCGAGCTATCCACCAAGAAGTCGCGCAGGCCGATCTTGGGCTTCTCGACAATGGCAAAGGCACCTGCCGAAAGCGCTTTCAGGGTGACTTCTGCACCTTCCCCGGCAAGCGAGGAGCAAATGACCACAGGAGTCGGCCGCGTGGCCATGATCTTCTGAAGAAATGAAACGCCATCCATGCGCGGCATTTCCACATCCAGGATGACCACATCCGGCCAGCGCACGTTCATCTTCTGCAGCGCAAAGATCGGATCCGGAGCCGTCCCCAGGATCTCGATGTCCGGTTGCTGCGACAAGACCTGCGACAAGACCTGCCGCACGACGGCGGAATCGTCCACGATCAGGACCGATATGCTCATGCCATCTCCCCTTGACTTGGAGCTCTTTAGCCAATGCTCGGAATCGAGCAGATCTTACTCGTTGTTCGGAGCCGATTTCACGAGAACCTTGGCGCTATGCTCAAGGCTCTTACCGTTTACTCTCGCCGATAGATCGACGGCTTCACCTGCGATACCGGAAGATCCATGCCAGCAAGCGACTCGGAATGTCCGAGAAACAGCCAACCTCCCTTGCGCAAATGAGTGCAGACAGTCTTCAAAACCTGCTCCTTCGTCGGTCCATCGAAGTAGATGATGGCGTTGCGCAGGAAGACGACATCGAATTCGCCTAGACTTTGCGGAATTTCCAGGAGATTCAGCTGCCGAAATTCTACCGCTTCTCGGATGGCCTTTCCGACCAGAAGCTTGCCTTCAAATTCCCCCTGGCCGCGAAGGCAGAAGGTCTTTAAAAGCGGAACGGGAATGCCACTCGCTCGCTCCATAGGATAAAGCCCCTTGCGAGCCACGTCCAGCACGCGCGTACTGATGTCCGTGGCCAAAATCTCCCACCCGGAATCCCCCAGCACGTCGCGCATCACCATCGCGATCGAATAGGGCTCTTCCCCGGTGGAGCAAGCGGCGCTCCAGATCTTCAGCTTGCCGCTAGCCGCTTCGCTCAGGACATCGCTGCGCAGTAGCTCGAACTGATGCCCCTCACGAAAGAAGTAGGTCTCGTTGGTGGTGATGCGGTTGATCGCCACCTGGAACTCATCCGGGTCGCTGCTGATCCGTTCAAAGTAGGCGCGGAAGTTCGGCAATCCGAGATCTTCAATACGACGCCCCAGTCTTCCCGAGAGCAGCAGCTTCTTCTGATCAGAGAGATTAAGGCCGAAGCGCTCGTGGAAGATCTTCTGGAAGAGTCGGAATTCTCCGTCCGTAACTTGTCCGACGGAGACAGTTTCCGTCATCAGGCGTCCTCCTCAACGAGCTGGGGCCGCAATTGGGAGCCTGCGTCGATCAGATTCGACAACTCATGTACAGACAGAACCTGCCGCACATCCAAAACCACCAGGAAGTGTCCTCCCAAGTCGAGAATTCCCTCGATGAAATCTTGTCGCAAATCGGTCCCGAAAGAAGGCCGAGCTTCTAGACGCGAGCGATCCACCTCCACCACCTCGTTGACGGCGTCAACCATCACGCCGAGGTTTGAAGCCTCTCCGTTCTGTTCGATTTCCACGATCACCACGCAGGTTCTTCGCCCGATCTCGGTGCGTTCACGCCCGAATCGTTCTTTCAAATCGATGACAGGAACCACAGCTCCGCGAAGGTTGATGACCCCGCGCAGGAATGGAGGCATCATCGGCACTGTGGTGAGACCGTCGAACTCGATGATCTCGCGGACATGTTCGATCGACATCGCATAGATCTCGCCCCCCAGAGCGAAGGTCAGATACTGGCTTGTGTCGGCATGCACGTCCTTGAGTCCTCTTGTCTTTTCAGCAAGCAGATCCTTTGTCATTTTCTTTTCTCCTCAGAAGCGTGCGAACGACGATTCGTCCATATCTTCGTGCTTGTTGAGTGGGATACCAGATGCCATGGGCTTGCCATTGGCAGCACGATGCAGTGGCCGCTTCTTCGTCGTTGCCGCAGAGTAAGCCATCTCTTGGTTGTTTCCCGTATTGAAGAATCGGATGGCTTCCTGAAGCTTCATTGCCTGGGAGCTCATTTCTTCGGACGTCGCCGTGAGTTCTTCGGAAGAAGATGCCGTGCTCTGAGTGGCCTGCGAAAGCTGAGTCACCGAAGTATTGATCTGGTTCAAACCGGTCGTCTGCTCGCGCGATGCCGAAGAGATTTCCTGCACCAGGTCCGCCGTCTTGCTAATAGAGGGTACCAGCTCCGAAAGGAGCGTTCCGGCGCGTTCGGCGAGCATCACAGAGCTGGTTGCCACCTCTCCGATTTCCTGGGCGGCCACTTGACTGCGCTCGGCGAGCTTTCGCACTTCGGCGGCCACCACGGCAAAGCCCTTGCCATGCTCGCCAGCCCGAGCTGCTTCAATGGCGGCGTTCAGAGCCAAGAGATTCGTCTGATAGGCAATGTCGTCGATGATGCTGATCTTCTCGGCGATGCGCTTCATGGCTGCGGCGGTTTCCTTTACAGCGTCTCCGCCTTCGCGTGCGTGGTTGGCCGCCTGACTTGCGATGTCATCGGTGACCTTGGCGTTCTGGGCGTTCTGAGCCACGGTGGCGGTGATCTCCTCGACAGCAGCCGAGGTCTCTTCCACGTTGGCAGCCTGCTCGGTCGCCGTCTGCGAGAGAGACTGAGCCGAGGCCGAAATTTCCTCGGAAGCCGAGGCCAAGGAATCTGAACTTGCTCGGATTCCCTTCATGGTGTCCAGAAGCCGGATGCACATCTCGCGCATGTCATAGAGCATGCTAGTGGTATCGCCCTGCTGCAACTGGACATCCACGGTGAGATCCCCAGCAGCCACGCGCTTGACAACTTCTGTCGCATAGTCCGGCTCGCCACCCAGCTGCTTCAAAACGCTGCGAGTCACGAATACTCCCAGGAAGATCAAAAGGCCAAGGACCACGAGCGAAAGAACGACAGCAGAAGCAACAGCGCTTCGCTGAATCCGTATGGCTTCTTGAGCGGCCGCAGCCCCAAGATCCGCATTGAAGTTCGCATGCATCTGGAACGCTTCCCACATAGCTTTGGCAACAGCTCCATTTGCAAAGAAATACGCAGCAGCCTCATCCGTCTTTCCATCCCTGGACAACGCAAAGGCTTTTGAGCGGAACACCATGTAGTCAGAAATTGTCTTTTTATCGTTCGCTAGAAGTTCCTTGTCCTTGTCGTTTGTAACAAGAGCTTCGTATGCTTTCAAGGATTTGGAAATGATTTCGTCATTTGCTTGGACCTTCTTTTCGACTTCATCTTTTTGAGAGATATCCTTAACAAGAAAATGCTGCCACGCCTGAGAACGCATGTCCGCCATGGCCCGGAAAGCCGTATCCAAAGTGAGAATGCTGGGAACAGTATTTTCATTGGCATAGTTGGCAGCCTTGTAGACACGCGACATCTGCACCAATCCGAGGATGGCGACGATGATCAAGCCAATGGATGCCGTGGAGACAAGGAGAGTCAATCGCTGTTTGAGAGTCATGGTTGCTCTTTTCTGTTGAGATGAGTTCTATGGCGCTAATCAGTGAGTTGTTGCGAGTGCGATGTTCTTAGTGGAGTCGTTTCTGAGATCGGTGGCAATCTGGCTGAGATGCGGAATGTCCAGGATGAGCGCCACCGAACCATCGCCCAGGATGGTCGTGCCGCCCAAGGCACGTACGTTGTGGAACATCGCGCCAAGAGGCTTGATCACCGCCTGCAGCTCGCCCACCAACTGGTCCACCACTAGACCCACGCGACTCTGACCGTATTGCGCCACCAGCAGGCTCTCCCGCGCCGGGGCCTTGCCGGCCACGTGGAACACCTCACGAAGGCGAAGGAAGGGAAGCGCCTCCTCGCGAAGACGGACGATGTTCCTCTGAACATCGCTCTTCACAAGATCGGAGCACTCCTGAACAAGATCCAGTGGCACCACGTAGGAACTGTCCCCCACGCGCACCTGGAAGCCGTCGATGATGGCAAGCGTCAAAGGCAGGCGGATGCGGATGGTGCTTCCCTGGCCTTCCTCGCTCTCGACATCCACCTCGCCACGAAGGGCCTCGATGTTCCTCTTCACGACGTCCATGCCGACGCCGCGCCCGGAAAGGTCGGTCACCACGTCGGAGGTCGAAAAGCCAGGCTCGAAGATCAGGCGGAGGATTTCGTTGTCCGTCAGCACCTGATCCGTAGCGACCAAACCCTTTTCGACGGCCTTCTGGCGGATGCGCTGGCGATCCATGCCCGCGCCGTCGTCGATCACCTCGATCACGATGCTGCCCGCATCGTGGAAGGCGTTGAGGTTGATGGTCCCCGTCTCGTCCTTGCCAGCGGCGACGCGCGCCTCCACCGACTCGATGCCGTGGTCCAAGGAGTTGCGCACGATATGCGTCAGAGGATCGGTCAGCTTCTCCACCATCGATTTGTCAAGTTCTGTTTCGGCACCGGTGATCACCAGTTCGATCTTCTTGCCCAAGTCGTGCGAGAGATCGTGAACCACCCGCGGAAAGCGCTGAAACACCTCGCCCACCGGAACCATGCGAAGGGCTAAGGCCGCGTCGCGAATGCCTTCGACCAGCGTGGTCAGGTTCCCGATCGCCTCTTCGCTTTCCTTGGCAACCTCCTTCACTGCGGCGTTGCGGGCCGTAGCGCTAGCGATCACAAGCTCCCCCACCAAATTGATGAGCGCATCCAGCTTGGTCACATCCACCTTCAGGTGGCGATTCTCCTGGGTGCGGTGCTCACGCGAGGCCTGCTGCTTGGAAAGGGCCGCCGCCACCACTACCGGAGGGGCCGAAGACTTCTCTACCAAAATTTGTCCAATAGGAAGTTTGCCCGCATCGTTCTCTTGAGAATGATGCTGCAGCTCCAGAGCCGCAGCCAGTTCCTTGGCTGTCAACGCGTGACACGACACCAGGATCTCTCCCAGGCGGTCCACCGGCTCGGGGAGAGATTCGATCAAGGACAGATATTGGGCGATCTTGCTCTTGGGAGGAAGAATCTGGATCAAGGAGCCTTCGGAGACGAAGTCGAAGACGCCTTCGATGGCCGACTTGTCGGCATCGGACTCCAACTGGATTTCAAAGCCCAGGTAGAGGAGCTCAGGATCCATCTCGGAAGCCTCAGGAAGAGAATCCTGAAGCGTCTCCACACTCACCACGCGGCCAAGCTTTCCCAAGTAGCGGAAGAAGGACAATGGATCCAGCCCGCTCTTGAGAATATCGCGATTCAGCCGAAGCGAAATATGCCAGCAGTCGTTGGCCACGCTCTCACCAGGAAGCACCTCCACCTTGGGCTCCAAGGGAGGAAGTTCCGCCAAGGCCTTACTTAAGGACATGGGTGCCGAAGCAGGAGCAGCAACTTTCTTGCCCAAAAGTTCTGACAGGCGGGCACGCAGCGAGGTCCCCTCCTCACCCGAAACGACGGCGACATCGGAGCCTTCTTCGACGGCGTCGATCAGAAGGCCCAGGTGATCGCGGCACAAGAGATAAAGAGCGATCGAAGGAGGATCTACGGCCAAGCGGCCACCGCGCACCTCGTCCAGGACGCTTTCCAAATCATGTGTGAAGTGCACCACCGGGTCCAGACCAAAAAGGCCAGCGGAGCCCTTGATGGTGTGTGCCGCACGAAACACCGCATTCACGGCCTCGTCGTTGACACCTTGTCCTTCCATCTCCAGAAGGGCGCGCTCCATCTCTTCCAACAGTTCGCGCGCTTCCTGTACGAATGCCCCGCGGGCGGCTTCCATGTCCATTGGTTATCCCTTTCAGTTCGCGATGACGAGAGGGTCGCACAGTTCGGTAAGACCCAAGAGGCCCAGCACTTCCGAAACGGTGTCGTTGGCATGCGTCAGATGGCAACGACGCTTTTGGGCACTAGCCTCGCGCTTCAAGAGCAGCAGCAGCTGAACGCCGCTGGTATCCAGCTCCGTTAGCCCAGACAAATCGTATTCGACCTCGTCGGAGCACTCCAAGGCCTCCATCAAAGGCCCCTTGGCGTCGGAGGCGCACTGGATGTCAAGCTCCTCGCTCAGGCGGGCCTTGATGCTCGATCCGTGCTTAGAAAGTGAGATGCGCATTGGAATTCTCCTTTAGGGAAGCACCAGTTTGGAGACGGCATCCAAAAGGACAGGCGGCTGAAAGGGCTTCACGATCCAGGCGCGCACGCCCGCGGCCTTGCCCTCGGCCTTCTTGTCCTCGCCAGAAACTGTCGTCAGCATGATGATGGGGGTGAATTTGTAGCTCGGTAGCTGCTTGGCTTCCTTTACGAAGCTGATGCCGTCCATCACCGGCATGTTCACGTCCGACACAATCAGGTGGTACTTGGCGCCATTGAGCTTGCCCAAGGCGTCCTTGCCGTCGCAGGCCTCCACCACATCATATCCGGCGCCACGAAGGGCCATCCCTACCACCTGGCGAAAACTTGTCGAATCGTCTACCACCAAGATCGTCTTGCCCATGGAATCCTTTCCGAATTATTCAGAAGAATGTGACATCAGAAGAGGCTGCTACATTCGCCGCCGACGCGCCCATATGTGCTTCTTCCTGCTCGGCCGTGGTATAGGTGGCCTCAAGGCGTTTTAACCAGGCATCTGGATCCGTGACGCCATCTTCTGTCCCAAGAGCCTGCGAGAGTCTCTCCGCGTCAGCGATGACATGGGACAGGATTTGTCCAACACGATCCTGGAACTGCAGGTCAACGAGCACCTGCTCGATGGCGTGTCCCGTCTCGCGCCCCACACCTTCGACTTCCGTCAGCCGATGCTCCATATTTTCGAGGCGATGTGAAAACTCGGACAGAACATTTCCTACGGTCTGCTTAGCTTGATCGAGGAGTTCCTGTTCGGTGTGGCTTGCTCCGGATGCATTGCGCACCGAAGACTCGACCACCTTGGCGATCTCACCCACCTTGGCGCCGATGTTGGTTCCCGTCTCTTTTGAGAGTTTTGAAAGCGCGCGCACCTCATCCGCAACCACGGCGAACCCTCTGCCAGATTCTCCGGCGCGAGAAGCCTCGATGGCGGCATTCAGAGCCAAAAGATTCGTCTGCACAGCGACCTTCGAGACCTCGTCGACCATCCCGCGCAGCTCGCCGATGCTCTCCGACATTCGGTTGACTTCTCCCAAGAAACCGGATCGCGCCTTCTGGGTACTCTCCAGGGCGGCCAGTGCCTCAGGAAGTTCGTGCTGAGCACGTCGCAGAACACCGAGAAGATCCCTTTCCGAACCATCCCCACTGTTGCCCACTGTAAGCTGGAGATTCCCGTTCATATTGGAGAAGCTCGTCGCAAGATCATTGATGGCGTCTTCGGTCTGCTTGCGAACCAGTTCCAGCTGGCGAGACCAGATCGGAAGTACCCTTTCGAGAAGCTTCTTCAAAGGCATGTCATTGCTGGCGACATCGCTTGTTGCAGATGGCAGCACAGCGAAAGCGGCTTCCGGATCCGAAGCGGCATTCGCTTCGGCTTCGGGAACGTCCTTCAACCTTGCCCTGTGGAAAAGCTCCATGGAAGCGAGAACGAGCAGCGCCACGACAACGCCACTGATCCAGTCCTTGGATGCCCACAAGACGAAAGCGACAGCAGCCACCGGCGTCACGATTTGCAGTAAGCCTTTCCATTTCATGCGGATTGTCTCCGAACGTTCAAACGTTTTGACATACATGAGTATGCCTAAACAGGAAACGGCAACGCAAGAGATTTCTGCCTCGTTGGCCATAGAGCTAACTTGCCCGCATGAGCTCAGATATGTTCACGATTGGCGACGAGCGGATCCGTCGGATTGCCGCCTCGGAACCGCGTGCCGCTTGGGGACTCGCAAGTAAGCTCTCGGAGTGGGCTCCGAAAAGGATGCTTCCCAGCGAGGCCGCATCGCTGCTACAGCTCCAGTGCCTAGCCATCCATCACGGCGCCAAAACCTTGGAATGCGGAGCTGGTCGCGGCTGGATGACATCTCTGCTCATCGCCATGGGAGCGAGGCTCTGTGCTGTCGAGCCCAACATAGATGCGTGGCGAGACCTCAGCGCAAGGACCTCCGATGACGTTCCACTTTGCCGCGGAAGCATTCTTGAAGGTTGGCCGGAAGCGTCTCCATTTGACAGAATCTGCCTTACAGAAATCACCAGGGAACCACCGTCCAAGCTGCGAGAACAACTGACGGAGGATGGTCGCCTGGTCTACTGGATCACCGAAGGCAACGGGATCGCGCTATGGCTGGACATCCGCGAGGGCCGAGGAATCCGCCGCGAGCGCTTGGCCTTCGTGTCCATGGAAGGCGGCGAGGAAGAGATCGAAGCGCTCCCGCGCACCTAACCAGGCACGATATCCCATTTCTGTCTCCAGGAGAACAAAGCGCGTCTTCGCCTCAATCGCAAGCGAGGATGGAGGGGCGCCGCTTCGCAAGGCGGTACGCAGTCCCTCTTCAAGACCACCGAAGAAAATCCCCGCAAGCCCCTGAGGCCAGATCCCCTGCAAGCCGACCTCCCAAGGAAGGCGCTCGCGCCAGTTCGGAAGATTTTCTGACGCCCATGGCGAACGCGAGCGGATCCAGGCAAGCGGATCTTCCTGCCGCCAGGGAATTGTGCGAGAGGAGATCGGCGCCATGGATGCGGCACAGGCCCATTCCAGAGGCGCAAGCGGCGCCAGCATCTGCCGAAGCCGCCGCGGCAAAGAGTGGCGTCGGGGAGCATCGACAGATTCCAAGCGAAACGCCGATTTCCAAAGTTCCAGAAACCAGCACGCCAAAGCCTTCCTGTCTCGGGAAGACAGCCCTGTCACAGCTTCGTCGACATCTCCGCGGCATTCAAGCAGAAAGCGCAGCAGTTCGTCCGACCCAGCGAGAAAGGACGGATTTCCTTCGGAGAAGGCCGCTTCCACCACAGCCCAATCTTCGCCATCTTCTCGGTCTTCCTTGAGCAAGAGCGCCACCGCGCGCAGTCCTGAAGGAGTCCAGGCGCCGGCACGGGATCGATCGAGCAATTCGGCACGCACCAAGAGTTCGGACATATTCTGTCCGCAAGGCGGAAGCCCTTCTTCTACGGCCACGCGAGATGGCTTGGGCATGCGCATGGCATGGCGCAAATGAGACGCAAGGATCTCCGCAAACCTCGGCTCAAGAGCCGTGGCTTGTAGGTGTTTGGCACCCTCCTGCTTGTACACCCTGCGGTAAAAAGTCCGTTCCAGAGCCTCAAGAACGGCTCCCGCAGAATGACCGGTTTCCAGCACGCGACACGCAGCACTCTGCACAAGCTCTATCGCATCCCGGCTCCGTCCGTGAGAGACAAATTCGCTTGCAGCCAGGTCGCCGCATAGAGCGAAAGTCTCCCCGTCCCAGGAGGATTCTCCGAGCCACTGCGACAATTCCTGAAAAAATGCCTGCCCAGCATCCAAGGAGGAGTCGAGCAGCGCCGAGGTGCGGGCCAGGTGGATGTTACTGGAGGCGAGCACGGCGCGCGCGCCCAGGAAAGCGCAAAGTACAGATGTCTCCTGGCGAGAGCCCTGCGCGGCCAAGCAACTGTTCAAGACCAGTTGAAGCTGACGTGTCCCAGCAAGATGCGGCAGTCCTACCAGCGGATGACGCGTATTTTCCTGAATCACACGAAAGGCATCGGCAAGCCCCCGGAGCCTCTGGGGGGAGTTTTCCTCCAGGATCGAGAGGAAGGCGACAACAGATTCCGTCTCCAAGGGACGTTCCGAGGCCTGGAGCGATAGTAACCGCCGCCTGGCTAGATGGAAGGTCCGGCGCTCGATGACGGTTAATCCCGTGACGGCAGTTTCCCTGAGATCCATCGCTAGGCGCAGCAAGCTGAGGTACTGGCCACATCGATAATCAGGATCTTTGCGGGCGAGTCCGCGTTCGGTCTCGACAATTTCCGAAAGGACGATGCTGATCCCTTGAGATCTGAGGAAGCCGTCCCTTCGTTGCAGCAATCGCAAGGAATCCCGCTCAATGTCCGTTGCCTTTTCTATGGAGCGCTGCCGAAAAAGAGGCAAGCGGTGACCACCAGGATAGGCGTAAGGGACGTCCTTGCGGGTCAAGGTCGCCCCCCATTGGGTCACTTCCCGAAGTAGATCATCAATTTTGCGCAACAGCGGAGACATCACCAGAAAGTATACGCATCCGCCGTCGGCAAAACGGCTTCCATCAAAGTGCGGAAAGAGCTCCTGCGTAGTTGGGTTCCGAGGTGATCTCATTGACCAGTTCGGTGTAGACAACCTTGCCCGAAGCATCGATCACCACCACCGAACGAGCCAGAAGCCCCTTCAGCGGAGAACCGGTCAGTCGGACGCCATAGGCCTTGTCGAAGGAATCGTCAAGAAAGGCCGAGCCAGTCACGACATTTTCGATGCCCTCGGCGCCGCAGAAGCGGCCCGCGGCAAAGGGAAGATCCTTCGAGACGCAGACGACAACGACGCCGGAAAGTTTGGCGGCCTCGACATTGAACTTGCGCACCGAAGTCGCGCAGACGCCGGTATCAATGCTCGGGAAGATGTTCAAGACAATCTTCTTGCCGGCAAAAGATGCAAGCGTCGCTTCGCTCAGGTCCTGTTTGACGAGGACAAAATCCGGAGCCTTGCTGCCAACAGCAGGCAAAGCACCGTTCGTCTCAACCGGGGATCCCTTGAAATGAGTCGTTGCCATGTTTCTCTCCTTAATGGTTTAGGGGTGTACCTAGCATGATACTAGGTTTCCCCTTTCCCGACCAGAGAAAGAAACTTCGTCGCAATTTGCCGATCGTTTCGATCGGCAAAGAGCTTTACTTCTGGACGCCCAAATCGTTAGCGCTGAAGCTCACGCAGTGGTAGCCGGCATCCACGTGGATGAGTTCGCCGGTGATGCCACGCGCCATGTCCGACACCAGGAAAGCCACCGTGTCGCCCACCTCAGTGGTATCGACACCGCGCCCTAAGGGAGAACGGCCGGCGCTGATGGTGAGCATCTTGTTGAAGTCGCCAATGCCCTTGGCCGCCAAGGTGCGGATGGCACCGGAGCTCACGGTATTGACACGGATCTTCTTGGCGTGCCCCAGATCATGCGACAGGTAGCGCACCGAGCATTCCAAGGCGGCCTTGGCCACGCCCATCATGTTGTAATGAGGAATGACGAGTTCGCCCCCGATATAGGACATGGCCACGATCGAGCCACCTTCCTTCATGGCCGCCGTGGCGTGATGCGCCAGGGCCGTGAGGGAGTAGGTGGAGATGTCCATGGCCAGCGCGAAGCCTTCGCGAGAGGTGTCCTGGAACTCGCCGTCCAGATCTTCGCGCTTGGCGAAGGCGATGGCATGCACCAAGAAGTCGATCTCTCCGACTTCGGACTTGACCCGGTTGAAGAGGTCCACGATCGACTGGTCGTTGGTCACGTCGCAGTCGTAGATGGGAGCCGTCTTGCCTTCGGCCTGAATCAGGCTTTCGACAGAGCCGCGCAGACGCTCGCCTGCCACGGAAAAACAGAGCTCGGCGCCTTGTTCCCAGCAGGAACGAGCGATGCCCCAGGCGATGGAACGCTGGTTGGCTACGCCGGTGATGAGACCTTTCTTGCCCTTGAGGATCATGAGTTCTTTCCTTCTGTGATTAGCGAAGACGGATGGCTTGGTCGCGACGGGGGCCGATGCTCACCAAGGCGATGGGAACGCCGGAAAGTTCGGAGAGACGCTCAAGATAGGAGCGCGCCGGAGCGGGAATGTCTTCCCAGGTCCGGGCATTCTTGGTAGAGGTCCGCCAGCCGGGAAGGGTCTCGTAGACGGGCTCCACCTTGGAGAGGTCGGAGATCTGAGGAGGAAGGTCCTCAAGATCCACGCCGTCGATGCGATAGCCCACGCAGATGCGCAGCTCGTCCAACTCGTCCAGCACGTCGAGCTTGGTGATGGCAAGGCCGGTGATGCCGTTCACGCGCACCGCCTTGCGGACCACCATGGCGTCGAACCAGCCGCAGCGGCGGGCACGGCCGGTGGTGGCACCGAATTCGCCGCCCATTTGACGGATTTTGTCACCCATTTCGTCCAGCAGTTCGGTCGGGAACGGGCCGTTGCCCACACGCGTGGTGTATGCCTTGACGACACCGATCACGTCCTGGATGACCGTGGGACCGACGCCCGAACCACAGCAGGCACTGCCGGCCACGGTGTTGGAGCTGGTCACGTAAGGATAGGTTCCGTGGTCGACGTCGAGGATGGTTCCCTGGGCGCCTTCGAAGAGGAGCTTCTTGCCTTCGCGACGGGATTTGTCCAAGAACAACGAGACGTTGGCGAGGAATTCCTTCAGGCGCTGGCCGTAGGCGAAGTACTCGGCGGCGATCTTGGCGCCGTCCAAGGGTTCGGCCTCGTAGATCTTCTCGATCAGGAGGTTCTTCTCGGGAAGCACGCGATCAATAGCGGCGCGCAACGCAGCCTCGTCCAGAAGATCGCAGGCGCGAATTCCGGAACGCGCCACCTTGTCGATGTAGGCCGGCCCGATGCCGCGGCCCGTGGTGCCGATGGCCTGGGCTCCGGCGCGCGTCTCTTTGAGCTTGTCCAGAGCCACGTGCCAAGGCATCACGATCTGGACGTTCTCGGCGATCCAAAGCCGGCCGCGAACGGCGAAGCCTCGGCTCTCGATCTCCTCAATCTCCTTCAGGAGCTGGATGGGATCAAGCACCACACCGTTGCCGATGATGCAGATCTTGCCGGGACGCATGATGGCCGAGGGAATGAGATGGAAGACGAACTCCTGCTCCCCCACGACCACGGTATGACCGGCGTTAGCTCCCCCTTGGAAGCGGATGACGATGTCGGCATCCTCGGCCAGGACATCGATGACCTTGGCCTTTCCTTCGTCTCCCCATTGGGATCCGACGACGACAGTGTTGCGAAACTCAGGCATGGCTAGTGACTCCCAAACGCGCACAAAAGTTCAGGCGCAAAGGGAGCCAATATAGCTCACAACGGAGAAGCTCCGGGCACAACGACGCATGCAACCGGCATCAACAGATTTCGATGGACAATCCCGTCGCGAATTATCTTTTGCTCCGAATTTCCGGCGGCGTCGCCGGAACCACACCAACGGGGAATTCTGATGGTCAGCTACAAGGATCTGGGCCTTTCCAACACCAAGGAAATGTTCAAGAAGGCGAACGAGGGCGGTTACGCTGTTCCCGCCTACAACTTCAACAACATGGAGCAACTCCAGGCCATCATCGACGGCTGCGGCAAGTCCGGCTCCCCGGTCATCCTGCAGGTTTCTTCGGGCGCCCGCAAGTACGCCGATCAGACACTGCTTCGCTACATGGCCGAAGGCGCAGTCAAGATGGCTCGCGAGCGCGGCTACAAGAACCCGATCGCCCTCCATCTGGACCATGGCGACACTTTCGAGCTGGCCAAGTCCTGCATCGAAACGGGCTTCTCCTCGGTGATGATCGACGGATCCCACCACCCCTACGAGAAGAACGTCGAGCTGACCCGTCAGGTCGTCGAGTACGCCCACAAGTACGATGTCACCGTCGAAGGTGAGCTCGGCGTTCTGGCCGGCATCGAAGACGACGTCTCGGCCGCTGCCCACGTCTACACCCAGCCCGAGCAGGTGGAAGACTTCGTGAAGAAGACCGGCGTTGACTCGCTGGCCATCTCCATCGGCACCAGCCACGGCGCTTTCAAGTTCAAGCCCGAGCAGTGCACCCTCAAGGACGGCGTGCTGGTTCCCCCAGAACTTCGCTTTGACATTCTCGAGGAAGTCGAGAAGCGCATTCCCGGCTTTGCCATCGTGCTGCACGGCTCCTCTTCGGTGCTGCCTCACTATGTCAAGATCATCAACGAGCATGGCGGCAAGCTTGACGCCGCCGTGGGCATTCCTGCCGAGCAGCTGCGCAAGGCCGCCAAGTCGGCCGTCTGCAAGATCAACATCGACTCCGATGGTCGTCTGGTCTTCACGGCGCTGATCCGCACCGTGTTCGCCGAAAAGCCTGCCGAATTCGATCCTCGCAAGTATCTCGGCCCCGCCCGCGAAGAACTCGTGAAGATGATCATGGACAAGAACGCCACCGTTCTGGGTTCCGCCGGTCGCTACTAATCACCTGCCGTCTCCGGACGGCTTTGATTTTGGAGCCCGCCAAGTCTGGCGGGCTTTTTTGTTTTAAGATTCGGAGAGTTCGAGAAGTCCGTACTTCAAGAGCCAAAGGGCCATCCAGGAGGTGTCGGCATCTGCCACCCCCAGTTGCCGGGATGCCTCCGCCTTCAAGTGAACGAGATCACTAGGGCCTTGCTTTAAGGCCCTAACGATCCAGGTCATCAGGCGCCCATCAGAAAGCGGCCCGAGATCGCTCCAGGTCGCCGGCATCGGCAATCGCCCCGCCAGAATGGCCTCGGCATCCACACTCAGTGCTAGAGTTTGGGTATCGGCAAGATGCGCCGTCGGATACCCCTCGAACGCCTCCGGGAACGTACTCCAAGCACAGGAACGTTCCAAAGAGCATTCTTTGGAACGCTCCCGCAATCCTTCCCATGCAGCTTCCATCTTGGCCACCACCGGCTTCCAATGGAAAAGTTCCCGAGCACGTCGGCGTCCCCGCTCCCCCATTTCCCGCGCCGCCTGAGGATTCTCGCAAAGCCAAGTCATGCGCTCAGCCAAAGCATTGATGTCAATCGCCACGGCTTGGGAAAGCAGCAACTGCGCCAAAGGAGGGTCCAAAATTTCTTGCAACCCCGTCATCGTTTCAGAAGGAGCCGCGGCATAGGTGGGAATTCGAAAACCGGTCTGCCCATCTTCTACCAGATCCTTATAGCCGTCCCAATCGGAAACAACGCACGGAAGCGATGCCGCCATGGCTTCCACCACGGCGAGACCAAACGTCTCTTGGTGATTATCCACCGGCGAGACGAAGGCATCACAACCCGCATAAAGATCTGCTCGCAGCTCATCGGACGGGTCTGGGCGAACCAATACGCAATCCTGCAACCCAAGCTCAGAGACCATGTCCTGATAGGCCTTGCGAGATCCAGGATCATCTCCTCCCGCCAGCACCAATCGCACATCTCCCCCGCCAGCAGCAAGGCGCCGAAAAGCATAGAGCAGCGGCCCAAGATCCGCTTTGGTGGTGGCCGAGAGGCGTCCAAGCCACAGGAAGACGAACTCTCCATCGCGAAAGCCCAAGCGAGCCCGCGAGCCCGCGCGATCAGAAGAGCGGAAGAATTCCTCGCCGATCCCTAAGGAAATCTGTTCCAGACTTCCTGAAAAGGTCCCCGAACAATGGGATATCTGACGCGCAAAAGCCTGCATGCCCGCAGAAGAACTGCAGAACACCGCATCACAAGAATGGAACGGCGCAGACAAAAACTGGCGAAATCGCGCCGCCATGTCGGGCTCGCTAATGCTGTGGATGGTCCCCGTCAGCGGGACAGCGCGAGAGGCCAAGCGGTCGCGCAGACGCGCCATTCCTGGCAGGTAACGACTCCAGCCAGCGCTATGGAAGACATCTACAGAACCGTCCAACAAGGCTTGTGGAAGTTCCACCTGAAGTCGCAATCGCAATCTGGCGCGCAGATCTTTCGGAAGCCATCCTGCGAGTAGGCCGTCCAGCCCGGCACGCTGTTCTACCGAAGGGCAAAACAGGTGAAACTCCCGGAATTTGCCATATTCCAGAAGTCCCCGGAGCATGCCGGCATTAGCAGAAAGGCGTCCCAAGCGCAAGTCGGAACGCGAACCTTCAAGAAACGTATCGAGGGAGCCGAGAATCATCGGCTCCGTCATCTTGCGATGCCGACCTTGACGATTTCATTTTCGAGCTCGGACGCGTGCTTTCCAAGCGTGTTGGTCTCGTAGCTCGTCATGTCGCGCTGGGTCACGAGCCGCACCATGTAGACGCCATTATTGACCAGCGTGCCGCTTGCCGAGGTTCCGTCCCAGGCTATCCCTAGAACTACTTCACCCATCTTGTTCTGAGGAGCCGATGCCAAGAACTCCTTGGTGATGTTCAGAGCGAAGTCATTGACGTAGACACCAAGATGGTCATAGACGTACACATGCATCTGGGATGGCATGTTGGAAGAGAAGGAGATGACCACATGGCCTTGTTTTGGATTCCCAGCATTGCCGACAAAGTTCTTGGAGTTCATCGGCATCCACGACGTCGTTGATCCCTGCTGACTCGAGACCAGCATTTGGAAAGGCGCGGAACTCGGGCCGCTGGGGTTCGTAATCGGAGTCTCCACCTTGACCAAAGGCACCAGGATGCGCGGGCGCAGTTCGACAATTTGCGTGTACTTCGCCTCCGTCCCAACGTGGTTTCCGGAAGCGTCTACCACGGCATTTCCAGGCGCAAAGCGCAGGGAATCCTGCGCCACAGGATGATTTCCGCCCAAAGGCTTGACAAGGATAGTCCACTGCCCTGTCAAGGAATCGAATGTCATGGAAACGACGTCTAACTTAAAGGCGATCACAGTGTCTTGCCCATTGGGCTTGTAGTAGAACGAAAATCCCTGGGAGGCATCATACTTCACCAGTTCCGAGGACGTAATCCTCAAGGTGTCTGGAGTATTGCCGGTGCGATCACTCGTATAAGAAATCGTGGCGCTGAGAATGACCGGAGCTACGCTATCAGCCAAGCTAAAGCGTGTCGAATCTTTCGTCGCCGGATCAATAAGCCGAGCAATCGTCGAAGTCGATACGGAGGTCACGTTTGCACCCCAAGGATCGATATTGAATGCGATCGAAGTCTTGCCGGCATCCGCAGCGGTCACGGTATAGCGCCGCACATCCGAAGTCGCCCCCGAAGGGTCTCCAACCTCGATCACAGTCCCGACAGCCGGAGCAACCGTAAAGGCCAAGGCCACGCTATCAATTCGACCGTCATTATCCCGATCGAAATAGGCCGACATATAGGGCGGACGAGGCTTGCCGTGGATCATCTGGAAGGGATTATTCACACCGGGAGCGTTGCGAGAAATTGTCGCGTCAAAGACCGAATCTTTGACCGACAAGCGCACCGAATCTCCAGGAGCTGGGCGATAGCTGGAAGACACCGCAATGGTTAGAAGGCAATGAGACACATCCGGGCAATTCAAGGCCTGGATCTTCACTAGACTGTCTGTGACAATCGCATTGCCACGCTTGAACTGGACAATCAAACGCGCCGTTCCGTTGCCAACCGTTGCCGCCAAGACAGTTTCAGATGGCACGATTCGCAAGGTATCAGGAATCGAAGCGGTATTGGCGTTGTCCTTCAAGTAGGCAGAATCCAGCAAGACCGGTCCAACACTGTCGTACATGAAGAAGCGATACGACGTGGGGTCATTCGCGGTTGCATTTTGCTGCCCCAAAGCCAGCGTCGTGGCAACAGAAGAGCCCGTCGCACCGTAAGTGAAAGGAACAAAGCTCACACGCCACAGCAACGAGTCCTTAGAATTCAAATCCAGCCGACAAACGGTCGTCACAGGCGTCCGAGTGGAATCCAGCGTCGGCCAATGAAAGGAATAGCTGGAGCAGACACCGCGCGGATTCTGAACAAAGCGCAACAAAGCCGTTTCTACACGCCCATCACCATTGGTATCAAGGTACCAACCATTGATTGGCGGACGAATCCCCGCCTTCACGGGAATCCATGGATTCAGATCTCCAGCGCCATTTGCCAAGAGGGACTTATCCGTCGCAACTCCACCAGATTTTTTGGGCTTCACTCGCAAGGAATCCCCAGCCGCCAATGGATTGGTGCCGCTGGGAATGGCGATGCGCACAATATTTCCTTCCACACCAACAACGACAGATCCCCAAGGAAACAGCTTCCCAATCTGAAATACGGCATTGGCACTGTCGCCCAGCTTGCTTCCCGCGACATCTTCACTCAAGGTCACGACCAAGGTGTCAAACGACTGGCCAAATACGAGTTGGGCAGAACTCGCCACAGGCCCGATGCCATCACGAATCTGAACTTTAACGGCACCGGAATTGAAATACGCCGTATCGGCAGGCCCTGCCGTCCGCTCATGAATCCAAGTTGCTCCTTTGGCCACATTGAAGGCACTGGGAAGCGCAATCGCAATGAGACTATCTCCAGCACCAGAGCCATCCGTAACGCGAACTCCTGCAGCGACGAGCATCGCCTTGGTCACAGTCAAAGTCTCGGCGGGGGTTCCCCACCGCAGATGAATCACCTCGGGATAGACCATCAAGGGACTTTGGAACCAGATATAAACGGTATCTCCATTGCCATCGCCGTCGTGATCGATGATGAGAGCATCTTTCGGGGAAGCGCGCCCCGTAACCGTTGTCCCAGGAGTCTTGCAACCGTTGCTGGCAGTATCACCAGAACGCCCTAAGAATCGATTGTGGGCAGGCACCAGCAGAGTGTCGCCAAAGACGATCTGCCCTTCCTCGCCAACAAAGACGAAAGCGTATCCATTTTTCGCCGGATCAACCAATGTTGGGGCTTGGACCAATACGGTACCTTTATCAAGTGGAACTTGCCCCCCCGCCCGCAGAATCGAGAAAGGCAACGCCGCACCAATTACATAGGCGCTTACATCCACAGGACCGCTAAAGTACGCGATAAGAGAATCCTTGGGAACAAATCCCGTGGCGTCCTTATAATACGATTGGATCACATTTACAGACAACAGCACCGGCGGAACACTATCGACCAATGCCGGCAGAGTCCGAGGTACATAGCGTTGTACAAGCGGATTGTAGAAGACAAAGTGATTTTGCGTACCAGGAGCAGCCGTCGAATCCCAATAGAGCGTCAGACTCTTGCGATCCACGGAAAGGCTTTCCTGCTGAGCAACCACGGAAACCGAAGAGCGCAATACCAACCCTGGAAACAATGCTTGCAGAGAATCCGGCAAGGCTCCATTATCACGAAAATCAACCGTGCTATCAAAAGTTATTCGTAGCCACGAAGGCTTTCCGCATACTCCAGAATAAACCGCTTTTACTGGATTTGGATAAACAAACCCAGCTAACAGTAAAGTCCTTTCGCTAAAGTCGGCATCTCCAGAAATAAGAGCGGTCAAGGTATCCACAGTCTCCACAGAATCAAGACCTCTGATATAGACGACTGTAGAAGTTCCCCCTGAAAGTTGCACCTTTGTCAAAGGCGTCGTATCTAATAAAGAGGCAAAAACCCGCACATTTTTAGGATAGGCGATTATTGCAGAATCAGTGAAACTAGCGACCAATTCATTCTTTGACCACGCTTGCAGGCGTACCGGAATTCGCTTTCCCACTGGGGCAGTATAGGAGAACAGTTCTTTGCCGGAAGAGTCTGTCCAGACAAGGCGCTTATCGGGAGCAGAAATGTGAATCCAACTCGTATCATTGGCAAAAGCTGCCGAAGTATCGCCGACAACACTGCTAACAAGCGGCAAGAAAGCGCCAGCTTGGCTAGTGCTCGTAGGATAAAGTCCTTCAAAGACCAACCGCGCCCCGTCAGGAATATCAAAAAGACTGTCGGTCTTGCCTCCGTTGGCAGAAGTACTGTCAAAGAGCAGCATGGAAGTCGTTGAATTCACACGAATCTTGAGGCCACGTGCTCGCGCCACACCGACACTGTCTGACATAATGTTTCCGAAAGCGTCGCGCAAATGAATGACAACCGTCGCTTTCATGGCATTGCGCCGGGGAATCTCGGTCACATTGGTGGAATCGGTGGTTGGCCGTGTCGTATGATTGAGCTTCCAATTCAAATCGGGGATGGTCGTGTCGCCCCCATAAATGATGGTATCAATGGTCGCTTGATAGATCGTGTTGGGAACAACCAGCAAGCGCGGCGAATTTCCCATGATGTAACGAATATCCCGAATTTTGACGCCAGCCACCACATTGAACAAGGCCCGCATAGCGAGACGTCCAGCAGCTGCTTGTCGGAATTGGACACCCATGTCCAAGGTTTGATCCTTATCCAATACCGAATTTCCATCCAAAAAGTCATAATTAAAGCCTGGTTTCACTGTATCCAACCCGTTCGTACGATAAAGCCGCATTTTGGTAGTATCGCCCCCCATGAGGGATGAATAATCTGAGAATAGAGGCTTAAAATTTAGCGTAATCGTCGTGTCAATATTCGGCTTCACCTGCAAGCAGACACTATCGCCAGCGCGCACTTTGCGCGAAATATTATCGCTAGCAAGCGGTAATAGCGTCTTGCAGTCCGACTTCAAGACATTGACAATCATATTGTATTTTGGTCTGGCATAGATAAACACACCAGGATTCGAATAAATCGTCTTTCCATCGCATTCGCCAGCCAAAACGACTTCAGCACGAGCATAATTGGTGGAAGCCCCTAAAGCTCCTCCATCAAAAATTCCCGCATATAGATAACGATCGGAGCGCAATCCTTTCGCCAACGAATCATTGACCCAAGGAAGGCTCTTCAATTTCACAGCAGCAGGCCAAGGCATAGAATCCAAAATGGAATTCACCTGAGTACACTGATTGCCCGTACATCCACGATCGCTGGCATTGTAGAAGGTATCAGCCACCGGAATAGAGCGATAGAATTTTGAAAGCGTATCTACCACTCTCAAGTTCTTCAATTTAGCCGGGTCCAAACCATTCCAACCAAATGCATTCAATGAGAATTGGATCGTATCGTTGCTAACAACTTCCACCAACGTATCTTGCAATTCCAGTTGCGGCAATGTCCCTAAGGAATACCCACCGCTGACGCCTAAAGCACCGATATCTGGAGCCGTTCCTCCGTATGTACTGTAATTGCGCCATCCCTTACTAGCAATGCGATTGGTCACAAAAGCCGAAGTGGACATTGGCTGCAAGAACGTCTCTGTACGCGACGTTCCCGTAAGCGAAGGAGAGGTGAAGGGAATGGAAGGAGTCCACCAAAGATCAAAGGTGGAAACGTCACGGAAGACATCATTTGATGCCCCCGTTTTTACGAAAGCAGAGATTTGTTTGGGAATAAAGGGAACAGCAAAAGCACTTCCTTTGGTTGCCACTGTAGCGTAATCAAAGGGATCCCGATAACTTTCAATCCACATATTTTGACGGATTCGCTGAATCGGTCCACCGGATGCAGCCGCAGCGGTGGATGTCACTCCTTCTTTGGCGTACCAAGTCAAAGAAACCGTATCACCATCCCAGTACTCATAAGAACGTGCGTTAGCACGCCAATCCGTGTTCGCGTTCCCGTCCTTCCAATGCCGCGACATCTTCTGACGGAAGATGCGAAAATTTCCCGGTCCCCCTCCAGTAAGCTGAGTCACCGAACCAGAAGTGAATGCACTATCTTGAGGCTCGACAATATTCGAACGCTGATGTTCGGCAAAATACTGAAAGATATCAGTTTGTCGTTCCGTCTGCGTATAACCCGCACTGCCGTAGTTATATCCACTTGCATAATACCGGAAAGGACGCCCCACCAAATTATCGTAGAATAGATGCTGCGTCCCGACTTTATAGTAGCCTCCAAACGTGACGCCATTGCGATAAAAGGTGTTGTTATGAATTCTATAGGGAGTAATGGCAACGTCATCGGTAAAGAATGCGCCGCCCGCTTGATTCCATGGGTCTGTCGCAAGATCCGCGGCACGCACATAGTTGTCGAAAAACTCATCAAACCGAAAAATCGAACCGATATCCCAATCGCGATCGCCGACAATGCCCCAAGAATTATCGTAAAAGCGGCACTTTTCAACAACATGGCGTCCATACAGGCCGGCATTCGAGGTCGGAAGATTCTGACGAACCAAGGAATCGGGATCCTGAGGATTGGGATATGCCGAAGCTCCTCCTAGATTCTCGCCGCGAATGAGGATGCCACGCCATGCGTTCTTGAAGGTGCAACGAACCGCACGTACGCCGTAAGAACGACGAATGGACAAGGCATTGGTGCCCTTCCAATTCTTATAACCACTCGCATACGTTGCTTCAAACGGCAAGCCCCCGGCTTTGGTTCCCCCACTAATATTGATTCCTGCCAAAGTCACGAAGCGGCAGGAATCGACAAGAACGGCACCACTGAGATCATAAGTGGCCGACGTCCACAAGGATTGGTCGGCATCGGAATAACTGATGGAAGGACGGCTAGCCTCCGCTTTGTCGGTATCTCCGATCACCCAAACATTTTTCTTGGCTTGGATGGTCAGTTTCGTCTTCGATGTTCCAGTGAACTTCACAAACAACGAATCATTCTTGGGAGAGCTGACGGATGTGGCACCCGTGTCGATGCACTTTTGAAGAGCCACTGCGGTCGTTGCCGTGCAGGTCTTCGTCACCGCACGCGACGACAGCACCAACGAGAGGACGATCACTCCCATCTTCATGCAGCTCGTCATCATTGGAGACTTACGAAACATCAAAGTTTTCCCTTCAGAATCCGCATCAACCCAATTCCACATACTTGAGTGAAAGTTAAAGACCCGGAGGATCCCTTACCGGTCAATTCCTTGTTCCACGTCAATTTCTGTTCACCATACGTTTCCTAGAACGCTACACATACACGCAAAAAAGGGGCATCCGCAAAGCAGATACCCCCTCTCAGAGCAAAGATTAAGGAGTGGTGTATTCCTTGAGTACTTCCGGATTCAGCACCTTCATCTCCACGCGTCGGTTCTGCAGGCGACCATCGGCAGTGGCGTTGGATGCCTTCGGCTTGGTGGAGCCGTATCCCTTGAAGGTAATGCTATTGGCAAGCTCCGGGTAGCTCTCCACGAAGAACGCACGCACAGACTTGGCACGACCGGTGGAAAGCTTGAGATTGGCAGCCTTGGCCCCCTTGCTATCCGTGTGTCCGCCCACTTCCAACTTGAGTTTGGGGTACTTGGCGAGAGTGCTGGCGATCATCTGCAGGTACGGCTTGGAATTGATCGAAAGCTCTGTCTTGCCGTTTTCGAAGTACACAGCTTCCAGCTTAGCCACACCCTTGCTGATCAAGTCGCGTTCAAAGGCTCCACGCTTGGCACGCTCTTCCTCCAACGACTTGGCCATGGCAAGAGAGTCCTGGAGACGCTTGGCTTCCAAAGAATCGGCACGGCTCATCTGACGATGACGCGCCTGCTCAGCCAGAAGCAGCGAGGAATCCTTAAGCGCCAATTCCTTCAGACGTGCAGCCAAAGCGGAATCCTTGGCGTTCAATTCCTTCTGACGCAAAGCCAGGGAATCGGCAAGCTGCTTGAGCGACTTGGACAATTGCAGAGAGTCTCCGCCGAGGCGGCGCTTGTCTTCGGTAAGATCCTTGTAATCCTTGCGCAGCTTCACGAGCTCCAGGGAGTCCTTTTGAGCCTTGCGGCGCGCTGCTTCGCGGTCCTTGGCAAAGATGTCAAAGGAGAAGGTAATGCCGCCAAAAGCCCGCCACGGGGCCAAGGCAGAAGGTGCATCGGGGCGACTGGAGGACGCCTTGATGTCCGCACCACCGAAGATATTGAAGCCAGTGGAACTCTTCAGGTGAAGAGAAGGAGTGATCCAAAGCGGGTCACTCGCATTCCTGTGCGACATGACTGTGCGCCAATTGGCTTCGACTCCCAACGAAACGTAACGGGACGGCGAAAGTTCCAAGCCGCCAGCCAACAGGAGAAGGCGTTGAGTGCTGTCTTGAAGCGATGCCGAGACGCCTTCGTTGCCATGCAAGCGCACTTGGATGAAATCTTCACTGCCCAGAATCAGCGACTGCAGCAACAGAGCCTGGAAATCATAGCCAGTTCGCGTCTCGAAGTAGTTGTATCCGTCAGGACGCAGATAGGTCCCGTTGTGATCCACAATCAACTGCTCGTCAGAATAGCCGGCGATCATCTTCCCCTGCACACCTAAGCGCAACGGAAAATCATCCGGAAAAGGCAGACTGAACTTCAAGCCCATGGTGCCGGAGCCAACACCTTTTTGAGTGGCTGTGGCATCGTAGAAGTAGATGGTCCCGAACAAATCCGCCGAGTTGTTGAGACCGTAAGCAAAAGCCCCTTGGTAAACCAAGAGATTGAGATTTTTGTTGACGCTAGCAGCCCCAAGCTCCTGATTCTGCTTGAAGTCGCTTCCGCTCAAGGCAAAAGACACGCGCCCACCGCCCAAAGCTTCTGCAGAAACCGTCTGCGTCAAGCCTCGTGTGCCGTTGACGTTGATCAAGGGACTGAAATCGGAGTTGTCGGCACTTGCAAGAACTGCAGTCAAACCGATTGACAATACCATACTGCGCATCATGGGCAACACCTCTTTACGAGTTTTTTTTGTGAACCTAGGCAACCATAGCAATCACTTTTGGCTCCTCCAAGACCAATCCCCAGTTCAGCAAATGCATTTTTAACAAATGGACGACCCAACCGGCGATCCCCTCTTGCTTCTGTGGAAGGCTGCCGCTAATCCTTTCGGATGCGCGAGCAACGCGCCACCTCGTGAACTTTTGTTGGGAATCTGCTATGCGCAGTTGACTACAGGCATCCATCCCCTGCCGCAATCCTTGAAAGATGAAGCTGCCGCCCGGTTGGCCGCAGCCTACGCCGACCCCTATGGATTACGCCAATTTTGGCGTCTCCCGGACACAGGTCTTCCGCCGTTCTCAGCCGACCCGCTACGCGAGAGCGACGGTCCTGCCGCAGAAATCGCTCAGCGAAGCTACCTGCAAGCACGCGAAACGCCACATGCAGCAGTCATAAGCAAAGCCATGTCTGCGACGGCGAGCCTCGCCGCCATCCTGCGAGAAAACCATTGTACAGACGGCGCCTGGGACCGAGTCCGGCCCATTCATCCTTTGGGATTCAGTGCCGGAGAGCCATCACTCGCCTGCGGGAATTGTGGTTGGTTTCTCGCCAGCAAAGATCCTCTACGTGGACACTGCCTCCACGCGCGCCTGGCGGGGCGCCGAAAAATCATCGCGGCCACGACCCCTTCTTGCAATCGTTTCGAGTCACCACTTTGCGATGACGACTGTGGTGCCTGCGGTGCCTGCTGCCATCGCGGCTTCTCGCTGGTTCCTGTCCTTCCCGGAGATCGCATTCTGAAGGTTCGCCCCGATTGGGTGGTGCGCGACACCTGGGGACGACACATTCCTCGCCCCAATGGCCAATGTTTGGCACTTCAGGGAGGTGGCTCCTCCGAAGCCTTATGGCGCTGCCAAATCTACCCCGATCGCCCTCGCCACTGTCGCGACTTCACCACCGGAAGCCTATCTTGCCTAGAAGCGCGTCGACGTGCCGGCATCGGCCCCTAACTCCAGATTTCACAAGAATGAATGTCTCGTATTCAACGGATATTCTGCAATTGGCTACAGGCCATTTTTTGCTCGATGTACATTGACAGCGTGACTGGCTTGCGTTGTTTGGTAGCATTCGCTGCGATTTCCGGAGCACCAATCTGGGCTACAGCTGGTGTCGATTCCGTATTGGGTTGGCAAACCTCGGTGGAAGTGCGCGCCAATACAGTTTCTTCGCTGCCGGTCCCCGATGCGCACTTGACGACGACGACAGTGGACCGTTTCGGCGGCAACTGGTATGCCTTGCGCGTCCCAGCCGAGGCTGCAGCGGCTTGGGACACATTGCCAGCCATGGCGGAACTGGATCTAGATGCCCAGCGGCACGGACTTGAGGTCCACCTGGTCCTGCCCTTGCGCCGCGACCTGGAGTCCTGGATGGACGATCCCCTGCACGGCAATTGGATCACTAGCGCCAACGACCTCGACATCAACGTCCCCTACGAAGGCTGGATCTCGGCACAGACAAGCCTCGGCGCATTCAAGATGGGGCGCTTCCGCTACAATTTCTCCCCCACCTCGCACGGCGTCATCTTGGCCGGAACTCCTCGCCACGACGGTCTGCTCTGGAACCTGCCTTTGGGCCGAGTCCACTACGGCTTCTTCGCATCTTCGCTGAATCCATGGCTCAACGGAACGGCCACGGATACGGCCGGGAACGTCGCTGGCAGCGGAACGACCAACGTCGAATCGACAACATCCCCCCATGGTTCGGAAACCTGGCAACAGTCCCACGAGGCCTTAGGGGACCAAAATGGGCGCATCTACGACGATCCGTACAAGACGCTTTTCATGCATTCGCTGGGTATCCAACTTGGCCCTGCGGACTTGACCCTGGTGGAACAAACGCTTATCGGTGGCAAAAGTCCCGAATTCCGCGACTTGAATCCCTTCATCGTCTGGCATGACAGCTATGGGGACGGTTATTCCCGCAGCTTCTTTTCCTTGGACTTGCGCGTGCAAGGCGGCGAAACTGGCTTTTTCTGGGGACAGATCTCCACCCAGCTGATCAAAAGTCCGATCGGAGAGAACAACTACGACCCGGCGCTTCAAGCCGCCGCCGCCGCCGGATGGTCGAACCAATGGCACCATGCCGGAGGAATGCTCACGGCCAGTGTCGACTTCGCGACCACGACCCCCACCTTCGACAACCATCTGCTGCCACTTTTGAAGATGACCTCCCGACGTCTGTACCGCAGCAACTACCGCAACCAGTTGGAAGCCAACTACGCCGACGTCTACGAAGTCGACTACCCATTGAGCTACCAGCGCGGTCCCGACGCCTTAGATCTCTGGACCCGCATTGGCTGGGACGCACCACTGACGTCTGGAGGCAGCCATGGCGGAAGTTTGGAGATCGACGTTCTCCAACAGGGCGACGCCTCTCTGGACACCTCCGCCGCAACCTATATCAAACGCGACTGGCCACTTTCCGGCATTGTAGAAAGGGAACTGCGCCTCATCTTCGAGACGCATCGCGACTTCGAGAAGTTCTGGCGGCTCCAGGCGGGTGTCGGTGCTTCGATCATCCGCAACCTCAACCACGAGAGCGGAAACACCGAATTTTCACCCTTATGGAGCCTAGGGCTGGGCTTCCGCTACTAGGCCAGGAACGCTTCGAAGCGCGACTTCTGGAAAAGAAGACCGCGCGACCATTCCAAAGGCCCCGGAGACAACCGCTGTTCGACACGTCCAGGTGCCCAAGCGTGCTCCAAGGCAAGCGTCGTGGCAAGCACACTTGGAAGATCTACTTCGCCATGAACCGTCTCGACACCCACCATGCGAAGACCTCCTCCCGGATGAGGCAGGCAAGCATAAAGGTGAGTAGGATCGGCAACGGCGGTTCCACAACTAAGCCATCCGTAACTGGAGGCATCCACGGCCCATGGCATGGCAAGCCGCAGAAGACGAACCGCAGAAATTCCGGCACCGAATTCATCGAGGAATTCGGAAGAGACAAATAGGTCGTCGGAAAGCAGCACCAATAGGTTTTCGGGAAGCTGAGGAAGCCGGCGCCGCAGCGCCCGGGCCAAATCTCCCCCTTGAAGATCAGAAAGCCGCAGCGGCATGACGACACCGCCTTGCGCCACGCCTTGTTCGTCGAAAAGAGCCGCGGCCACATGGTGTTGACGACCGTGCAGCAGGGCGTGGGAAAGCCCCAGCGTGGGCCGGAGGGACGGACCGCCTAGACGCCAAGGAGTGCCGCCCGCGACACGGACACATTCCAGGAAGATCGCTCCGATCTGCCCTAGGGCACGAGAGGACTGGGGCTGAGTCAAGAGCGGCGAGCCGGGATCGATATGAATAGCGGTGCGGCTACCTCCTCCCAAGGAAATGGGAAAGGAACCGGGCAGAGGCTCGGTGGCAAACTGGAAGCGAGCTCCCCAGGAGGATGCCTTCTGATTGAGGAAAAGCGCCAACTCCTCCGCCATTTCCTCGTCCTTGGCATCCACAAAGTGGAAGGTGGCCGGGACAGAAGAATCGCGTACCGAAAGACTTCCGTTCAGCGCCTTGCGGTAGTGCTCTCCCAAAGCAACGCGGTTGTCTCCACTGTCGAGCACCCAGGCATCGGGCTCCGAAAGCTCCACCGCTTCGTATCCAACCTCCTCTAAGGCCAGCGGCGAAGTGGCGAATTCGAAACCAGCCTCGGTAACGGAAGGACAGGCCACCCAACGGCGCGCATTTTCGATCAGTTGACGCGGTTCCAGATCTGGTTGTTCCTCGCCCAAAAGCAGGAACACCGGAGCCTTAGGCGACAAGAGCCTTGCGTGGCGTCCCATCTGAATTTGAATGCCTTTGTCAGACGGCTTAGGGAACAGGCCTTCATAGGAAATGCCGTCCTGGGCAAACCAGAAAGTGGTGGGCCGCCCCTTGCGATCGGCAATGGCCTCAAAGAGAGGGCGGGCATCGATCACGCGCCGCAACGGATGCATCCACAAGGTCCAGCCGTCTTGGAAAGGGCGCAATTGGAGTTTTACACCGTCGATGGCCAAGCGGCTACCTGGCAGGGAACGGCTGCCGAAGGCGACAAAGCGCTCCTGGAGATCGACCCGCTCGCCGGCTGCCGCCAGGGCCTTCAGGAGCAACGTCTCCAGAAGCTGCACCACGCCCCGCTTTCCGCCGGAAAGCGGAAGTTCCCCCGCCGTCGGTTCCCCCAACCCAATCCCCTGGGGGTCATCCGGTTCCGACAAGGTGAAGACGCGAGGCCCCTGCGCCAAGGGCGCAAGCCACGGATCGTCACGACGGAGGATTTCCAAAGGAGACGGAGTCTGACGGGAATTTTCCGGAGTCCAAAAAAGGCCCGCAACGGCTTCCTTGGTGAACCGGCCGGAAAAGGCAGTGAGGTAGGAGGACATAGATGGAATATAGGGGATTTTGCCGATCCTGAGACCGCGTTTGCACGCACATCCGCGATCTCTGATCGCGGGGCCCCCTCGGTTGGTACCTTTGCCTATATGATGCTTGAATACGATTCGCTGGTGGACGGAGTGGACGAAGCACAAGCCATGGAGCGCGTCCACACGGCCAAGCGCGCGCTGGGAAACCGCCTGACCATCCTCGGGCATCACTACCAAGCCGATCCCATCGTATCGGTCTCCGACATCATCGGGGATTCCCTGGAGCTCTCGCGCAAGGCCGCCAAGGTGGATTCGGAGTACATCGTGTTCTGCGGCGTACACTTCATGGCCGAGACCGCCGACATGCTCACCGCCCCGAATCAGCAGATCCTGCTGCCCGACCTCGCTGCCGGCTGCAGCATGGCCGACATGGCCGACGGTCCGCAACTGGAGGCTTGCCTCGCCCACCTTGCGCGACTGGGAATCGAGATCCTTCCCGTCACCTACGTCAACTCCTCGGCGGCCGTGAAGGCCATCGTGGGACGCCACGGCGGCACCGTCTGCACCTCCAGCAATGCTCCGAAAATTGTCCGATGGGCGCTGGACCAGGGAAAGACGGTACTTTTCGCCCCCGATCAGCACCTGGGCCGCAACACCGCCTACAAACTCGGCGTGCCGCTTTCGCGCATGCCGCTGTGGGGCCCTTCGCGCCACGACGGCGGGCAAGCGGACGAAATCTGGAAAAATGCCCGCGTGGTGCTCTGGCAGGGGCACTGCTCTGTGCACACTCGCATGACAATTTCTGACGTGGAGCGGACGCGTCGCGAGGAGCCCGACCGCAAGATCGTGGTCCATCCCGAGTGCGTCTTTGAGGTGACCCAGGCGGCAGACCTTGCTGGCGCCACGAGCTTTATCATCCAGACCCTAGAAGCCGCCCCCGCCGGCAGCAAGTGGGCTGTGGGTACCGAGGTAAACCTGGTGGGCCGCATGGCCAAGCACTTTCCCGAGAAAGACATCGTGCCGCTCTCGCGCATCCAGTGCCTCTGCAGCACCATGTTCCGCATCGACCCGTGGCACCTGATGTGGACCCTGGAGAACCTGGTCGCGGGGCACGTCGTCAACCGCATCCAGGTGGACGAGACGACCCGCCGCGACGCCCTGCTCGCGGTGAACCGAATGCTGGAGCTTTCCTGATGCGCCATCTGATGCTGGGGGCCTTCGCGGCCATCTTGACAATTTCCGTCACTGCCTGCAACGACGAGACAGCCAAAACCCACCCCAAGGCCTCTGCCGCCCCGGTCCGGCCGACAGCCGACACCCTGCGCATCGCCGCCGCCGTGACGCCGGTCTCGTGGCTGGTCTGCCAGGTGGCGGGCGATCCTTGCGCCGCCACCACTCTGGTGCCGCCGGGAGCCAGCGCCCATGCCTTCGAACCCAAGCCATCGCTTCTTACGCAGCTATCTACCACGCGGCTCTACTTCTCGAGCGGGCTCTCCTTCGAGGAGGCCTGGGTGCCGCGCTTCAAGTCCGGCCTTCCCAGCATGGAGGTCATTGTCCTGAAGCCCGTCCAGGCGCTGCCGTCCCAGGAGAAGGGGCACGAGCATTCCGAGCCCTACGACCCGCACGTGTGGTCTTCACCGCGCGCCATGATTCCCTGGATCGATTCTATCGCCTTGGCCCTGGCCACCGCCTATCCGGCCGACACCGCCCGCATCTGGAAGAACCGCGATCTCGTGCGGGCCCGCATGCTGCGGCTGGACACGGCCGTGCGACAGGAATTGGCGCCGTTTTCCGGCAAGCGCTTCTACATCAACCACCCGGAGCTTGGCTACCTGGCCCGCGACTACGGCCTAGAGCAGAAGCCCCTGGAAGAAGGCGGCCGCGAGCCCTCGCTCCCCTTCCTGTTCGAGGCCAAGGAGACGGCCAAGCGCCAGGGCATCCGCGCCATCTTCGTGGAGGAAGCCTACGGAACCCGCACCGCCCAAGCGCTGGCCCGCGCCCTGGACGTGCCCGTGGTACCGCTGGACCTCTACGCGAGCCCCTACGACTCCGCCATCATGCGCCTAGCGCGTACGCTTTCCGGGCGCCTGTGACAGCGGCCTTCCGACTCGACCACGTCGCCGCCGGTTACGGGCCTATCGCCGTGCTAGAGGATGCCAGCATGGAGCTTCCCGTAGGCGGACTTCTGGGGATGATCGGCCCCAACGGCGCCGGCAAAAGTACCGTGCTGCGGCTGCTGCTGGGGACCCTCGCTCCCTTCCACGGCACCGTGGAGGTGCTGGGCACCACGCCGCGGCTGGCCCGCAAGCGGGTCGGCTACGTGCCGCAGACGCTTTCGGTGGCGCGCGACCTGCCGGCCACCCTGCTCGAGGTGGTCACGACAGGATTTGTCGGACTGCTGCCCCCATGGAGGTCCCCGGGAACTCCCGAGCGCGAGCGCGCCCTGGCCTGGTGCGAGCGGCTGCGCATCGCCCATCTCGCCGGCCGACGCCTGAGCGAACTTTCTGGAGGCCAACTACAGCGGGCCCTGGTAGCGCGGGCCCTGGTGCGCGAGCCGGAGCTGCTGCTCTTGGACGAGCCCACCGCCAATGCCGACGCGCGGGCCGAGGCCAACCTCTTCGACCTGCTTTCGGACTTCTCGCGCGACCGCACCACGGTGCTGGTGTCCCACGACGTAGGAGTGCTGTCGCGGCACGTGCGCTCGATCGCCTGTGTAGGCGCCGGACGGATCGTTCATCACGACGGCCCCGAGATCCCGGCCCACGCCCTGGAAGACGCCTACGGCTGCCCGGTAGACCTGATCGCCCACGGCCATCCCCACCGCGTCCTTTCGGAACACGAAGGATGCGACCACGATCACGGGGGTGAGGCATGAGCCTCGCCAATCCCTTCCTGATCTCGGCGCTCATCGCCGTGCTCCTGACCGCCATCGCCACCGGCGTGGTGGGAACCCTCTCGGTGGCCAACCGCATGGTCTCCATTGGCGGAGGCCTGGCCCACGCGGCCTACGGCGGTCTGGGACTGGCTTTTCTGCTGGGCTGGACGCCGCTTCCCGTGGCCATCCTCTTCACGCTTTTCTTCGCGCTGGCGCTGGCGTGGCTGCAGGAACGGGTCCACGAACCTTCCGACACCCTTACGGGCGTGCTGTGGGCCCTGGGGATGGCCATCGGCATCCTGTGCATCGACCTTTCGCGTCGCTACGCTGGCGACCTCAACGCCATCCTCTTCGGAAGCCTTCTGGCCATTCCCCGTGAAGATCTGGTGGTGCTGGGGATCCTCGACTGCCTGCTGGTGCCCGCCGCCGCCCTCTTTCGCCGTTCGCTCCTGGCGCTGGCGCTGGACCGCGAGTTCGCCGAGGTCTCGGGGCTCCCGGTGCGCGCTTTGCGCATCGGCCTTTTGGTGGCGGTGTCACTTTCTGTCGTATTGCTAATGCGAGTGGTGGGCCTCGTGCTGATGGTGGCCCTGCTCTCCATCCCAGGATCGCTCTCGCTGCGCTGGAGTCGGAGCCTGGGCCGCGCCATGCTGCTTTCGGGAGTCCTGACGCTGGTCTTCGGGCTCGCAGGGCTCTGGCTCTCGTGGCGCTTCGACCTTTCCTCGGGAGCGGCCATCATCGCCGTGGCCGGAGTCGTCTACCTGATCGCTACGCTGCGCTCCAGGAAATAGCGCACACTCGCCACAGAGCCGCCTCGGAACGAGGAATCTGCATGCCGCACGTCTAGTTCCGCCAGGAGCTAATCGGCATCCAGTCCGTAGAGTCCAATGTCACTTTTCTTCCACGGCTTTCCGGGAAGCCGCGGCCCCTTGCCACGCAGCGGCGACAGCGTAGAAAGGGAGTAGGGAGACATCCCGAAAGGGGGATCGGGAGGACGGCGCATGGCCGCGCGCAGCGAGTCCTTCCAGGCGAGGTCGCGCGGCGAACCTGCGAAGACGGGATCGCAGCGCAGATTGTCGTGGGCATCGACCAAAAGCCCCTTCTTGGAACGGAAATTTCCCCACTGGCCGCTTCCTTGCACGTCGCCCAGCAGGTTGTTCCAGAAGGCGTTGCGCGAAAGATTGGTGAGCCCGGTGCCGGCAAACCAAGCACCGACGCCGCGATTATCTACGAAGAGGCAGCCTTCCACGCGAGGGCTTGCCGTCTCGACCCGAAGGCCGGCCGCCAAGCTGTGAGTGATGAGCAAATTGGAAAGTCGCGGCGTGGCACCTCCGGTAGTGCGCACCCCGATCACACAGCCAGAAATCAGAGTGGATCGCACCTCGCCGTCGCCGCCATGAAACCACAGGCCACGATCGGCCGTCTCGATGCGCGCATAGTCCATGCGCACGCTGCCCAGCACCCGGATGCCAGCCCAGAAGCCGCTTTCGGGCTCGAAGAGCACCGGCTGCCAAGCATTGCCCTCCACCACCAGCCGCCCTTCCACCACGATCTCCACCGGGCCGCCGCCAGGACGGCAACTGTCAGACGGAGGGATCTGGACCCGCGTACCCGCTTCAAGCCAGAGCTCCTTGTCCTTCGGGATGCGCAGGCTCCCGCGCAAGCGCAATAGCGGGCCTTTCCAGGTGACGCTGCGTTCGACGTCGCCGCAGATTCCTCTCGGGCCGGCTGGAACCGCCGCATGGCTCGCAGACGCGGCCGCTGCGGCTGCAGCTTTGTGGGCATGTGCACCGGAACCGGCACAAAGGAGAACGCTGACAAAAACTGACGAGACAAGCGAGAACATGGGCTCAAGCATAGCACGGAGGCTGCACTCAAGCAATGTGAGAACAAAAACATTGCCCCAATTTTCACTTGCTCTTTTGAGCAGTTACATATAGATTCTTGTTCATGGAACGAGCGATTCAAGCAAGCATCTCCAGCCTACGACGCCCTCAGCGCCGTTATGCCGTGGTCCATATTCCTGAAGTGACGGCACGTCTCCTGGAAGGTTTGCGCCCTGAGCTCTGCACTCGTCCTTTTGTGCTGCCTGCTCCCGATGCCCCTGAGACCATCGGTGTGACCGGCCTGGCCGCCTTCAGTTGCGGCCTGCGCCGTGGCGATCTGCTCACCGAAGCGCGCCGCCAGCATCCCGACCTCCTGGTGCTAGAACCTCCCGAAAGTCTCTTCGAGACCCTGCGCGGAACCCTACGCGAAGTCTTCGAATCCTTTGCGCCAGAGGTGAGCGAATTCTCGCTGGGCGAATGGGAACTTGACCTCACTGGCTGCGAACGTCTAGTCAAGGGACTCTGGGAAGACTGGGAATCCCGTCTGCGCGGAGCCTTGCAAGAACACCTAGGTCTGGATGATATCCACCTCGCCATTGCCGGCACTCGCATTGCCGCCCGCTTGCTTGCCCGGGGTACAGCCAACTCACACTGCCCTCCTGGCGAAGAGTCTGTGCGCCTTGCCCCCCTCCCCCTTGGCGTCCTTCCTGACCTATCCGAGGCTTTGCAGGCAAAATTGACTCGTCTGGAGCTGCGCACTCTAGGGGACTTGGCGCGGCTTCCTCGTCGTTTCCTGGTGCGCCGCTTTGGCCCCATCGGAGAGCGCCTCTGCACCCAAGCTCGCGGCCTAGACCTTGCACCGGTGGAGCTGCCGTTCCCGTCCCTGCCTGCCCCAGAGCTTCCCGCGGAATCCGAACTGGAGCTCTTCGCTGAAACCTACGACGCCCCCCTTCCCACTCCGGTGACGTCCGTTGCACCGCGTCGTCGCGCCCCTCGCGTCTGGAAAGGCCGCGTGGCGGCCTAGATCATGTGCAACAGGGATTTGGGCATACTGGGGGCATATTGGTAACTACGCTCCAACGCCCTCATCGCTTCAGGCGATGTGTACCAAGTCGCCTTCGCTGAGCCACGCTTCCAATTCCAAACACGCTTGATTGGAGAGGCGGATGCAGCCGTGCGAAACGGGCTGCCCAAGAGCGCCTTCGTGGTTGGTGCCATGCAAGTAGATGTAGCGCTCGAAGGAATCGCAGCCAAGTCCGCAATTGTGGCCTTCTTCCAGGCCTTCGAGGCGAAAGATGCGGGTAAGGATCAAGTCCTCGTCACACGCCTCCCCATCCCACAAACCGACCGGCTCGCGGGAAGAAAAGCGCATCCCTAGCGGCTCTCCGCGACCGATCACGGCGGCGATCCGATGCCAGCCGGTGGGTGTGCCACCGGAGCCTTCGCGACAACTCGCGCCTACGGCGGCCGTCGAGACGATCGCCTGGTAACGCAAACGACCATCTTCCCAGAGGCGCAGGCATTGAGCCTCCAGGGAGATCAGAGCTAGGCGCAAAGGGCTACCAACCGTGATGCTCAAGGTAGTGCTGGGCATCCAGGGCCGCTACGCAGCCAGATCCGGCCGAGGTGATGGCCTGCTTGTAGATCGGATCCTGCAGATCGCCGGCGGCAAAGACGCCCTCCACCGAAGTCGCCTGACCGCGGCCTTGGCACTGCACGTAGCCCTTGGAGTCAAGCGCCACCTGATCGGCAAAGAGCTCGGTGTTGGGCCGGTGGCCGATAGCCACGAAGGTGCCGTCCACCTTGAGGATCCGCTCCGAACCGTCCTTGGCGTTCTTCAAGCGCAGTCCCGAAAGGAGCTTCCCGTCGCCCAGGAATTCCTCCACGGTGTACGGAGTCACCAGTTCGATCTTGGCATTTTCCTTGGTGCGCTCGACCATTACCCGCGAGGCACGGAACTCCTCGCGGCGGTGCACCAGGTAGACCTTGGCGGCAAAATTTGTCAAAAAGTTCGCCTCTTCCATGGCGCTGTCGCCGCCGCCCAGCACTGCCACCGTGAGCTTGCGGTAGAAGGCGCCATCACAGGTGGCGCAGGTGCTGATGCCCTTGCCGTAGAGGTATTCCTCCTCGGAAGGGATGCCCACCTTCACCGAAGAGGCGCCGGTGGCCAGGATCACGGTGCGGGTCTCGTAAAGCGTCTCCCCTACCCAGACCTTCTTCACTTCGCCCGCAAGCTCGAGCTTTGAGGCGTTGTCAGTCACGAAGCGCGCACCGAACTTCTCGGCCTGGGCGCGCATGTTCATCATGAGTTCCGGCCCCTGGATCCCCTGCGGAAAGCCCGGGAAATTTTCCACCTCAGTGGTGTTCATGAGCTGGCCCTGCGGCAGATACCCTTCGATGCACAGAGGCGAAAGCCCGGCGCGGGAGGCATAAAGGCTGGCGGTGAGTCCGGCAGGGCCCGAGCCGACGATGATGATGCGTTCCATGAGATGTCTTCCTTTCAAAAGGCAGCAAACTACTTGGGGAGATTCCCGGAGGCGATGTGGAGGGTGCGCACCGGGAACGGAATATCGATTTCTTCCTTGGCAAAGCGATCATGCAAACGGCGCAGGAACTCGTGCTTCACCAGGTATTGGTCTTTAAACTCGCGCACCCGCAAACCGGCATTGAATTCGACCGCGCTGTCGCCCAGGGCCGTGATGCGAAAACTCGGCTCGTGGGCAGGAACGCCGCCCTCCACCTGCGTCATCACTTCGCGCGCCACCTCCAGCACCACCGCCTCCACGCGGGAGAGGTCGGAGCCGTAGGCGCAGGAGGCCGCCACGACGATGCCCATGTCGCGCTCCGGAGCGTGGTAGTTGGTGACCACGGCAGCGGCCACGCGGGCGTTGGGGATCAGGATGAGATTGCCAGGTAGCGAAAGGATGGCGGTATGGCGCCAAGTGATGTCCACTACCCGGCCTTCTTCGCCGGAGTCCATGCGCACGTAGTCGCCCGGCACGATCTTGCGCGCCGCGAGGAGCTGAATTCCCGAGAAGAGGTTGGTGAGCATGGGCTGCAGGGCCAGAGCCGTGGCCAAACCGCCGACGCCCAGGGCCGTAAGCAGCGGGGCGATGGAGATGCCCACCGACTGCAGCGCGATGAGGACGCCGAGCACCCACATGGCGCCTTTGGCCAAATTCCGGAGAATGGAGGTGGAGGAGCCGATGCCTTCCACCTTGGGGGTGTAGAGTTGCACCATGCCGTCGGCCACGCGCGCCACCACGAAGGTGGCCGAGAGCACGAAGAACACCGTCAGCCCTTTTTCAGTGAGCGCCAGGGCCGAGGCCTTGAGCGGCACATAGCCCAGGGCCGTATGCACGCCAGCCAGGAAGCCCAGCACGATGGGCAGGCCCTTGATGGCGGCGATCAGGATGTCGTCGCCTTCCCAAGCGGTGCGGGTGGCGATGCGCTCCAGCCACTTGACCACGATGCGGTCCACCACAAAGCCCAGGAAGACGCTCCCCGCCACGATGGCGACGGGAATCAGGAAGGTGTCAAAAAGTGCGTGCAGAGGCAATTAGATTCTCCCGAAGACGGTTCCGTGGATATGCTAGTAAGATACCAAAAGGACCCCGGCAGACGCCGGAGTCCTTTGACAGAAAATGTCAGGGACGGCTCAGAGCAGACCGCGGAACTGGCGCAGGAAGCGGCCATCGCCCGCCGAGAGCAGGAAGATGTCCTTGGCGCCGTGGCGCAACATGGCCATGCGATCCAGGCCGAAGCCGAAGGCGAAGCCCTGGAACTCGTCGGGATCGACGCCGCAGTTGCGCAGCACCGCCGGGTGGATCATGCCGCAGCCACCCACTTCCATCCAGCCGTCGCGGTCGAGGCCCGCCGAACGGCAGTCCACGTCCATCTCGGCCGAGGGTTCGGTGAAGGGAAAGAAGCTCGGACGGAAGCGCAGCGTCACGCCGGAGCCGAACATGGCCTTCATCATGGCGTCGAGCGTCGCCTTGAGGTTGGCGTAGTTGGTGGTCCGATCGACCACCAGCACTTCGATCTGGTGGAACATCGGCGCATGGGTGGCGTCGGCGTCGCACCGGTAGACCGGGCCGCAGTGCAGAAGGCGGAAGGGTGGCTTCCGATCGCACATGGCGTGGATCTGGTAGTTCGAGGTGTGGGTGCGTAGCACCACCGGCTCTTGCCCCGCTTCGCGGCGCAGGAAGAAGGTGTCCTGCATGTCGCGGGCCGGGTGGTCATCAGGGACGTTCAAGGCCGAGAAGTTGAACCACTCGGTATCGAGCTCCGGCGCATCGGCCACTTCAAAACCCATGGATCCGAAAAGATCCAGGAGCTCATCGCGCATGGCCTGCAAAGGATGGAGCGTGCCCGGTTCGGCGCGTTCACCGTCCAGGGTGACATCCAGCGTCTCAGCGGCCAGGCGCGCCTGCAGCTTCTGCTCGCGCAGCACCGCTTCGGCCCCGCTCAGGGCAGCTTCGACCTCTTCGCGCAAGGCTTGCACGGCGGCTCCAAAAGCGGGCCGAGCATCTTGCGGAAGCTTTCCGAGATTCCGCATGAGGGCGGGAATCTCGCCTTTCTTGGAAACGAAACGGGCCCGCAACTGCGCGAGATCGTCCTCGGCCAGCTCTGCTAGAGAGCGGGACGAGGCTTCCCACGCGGCGCGGGCCGCCTCAACTTCCGGGTGTGCCGACAGGCTCACGCCGCCTTCACGATCTCCGCGATCTTCTGGAAGGTCGCAAAGTCGTTCAGGGCAAGATCCGCCAGAACCTTGCGGTCCATCTGGATGTTGGCCTTGACAAGGCCAGCCATGAAGCGACTGTAGGACACGCCGCACAAACGCGCGCCGGCGTTGATACGAACGATCCAGAGACGACGGAACTGACCCTTGCGGTCACGACGATCGCGGTAGGCGAACTGACGAGCGCGGTCCACGGCCATCTTGGCCAGCTGGAACACGTTCTTCTTGCGGCCGAAGTAACCCTTAGCGGCCTTCAGTAGCTTCTTGTGGCGACGCTTGGTTGCGACGTTTGGTGCAGATCTAGGCATTTTTCAGACTCTTCTTGCGTTTTCGGTGTGTAAGCGGTGACTATGCGTAGGGCAGCATGAACGCAACGCGGTGCGTATCGCTAGAGTCGACATAGTCGCCCTGGCGAAGACCGCGCTTGAGCTTGTGGCTCTTGTTCTTCTGCAAATGGCGCATCTTGGTCTGCTTGCACTTCACGAGTCCACTCGCTTTAGTACGGAAACGCTTCTTGGCGCCGGTATGGCTCTTCATCTTAGGCATTCTCAACTACCTCTACTTCGTCGGTTGAAGTGGTTTGGGAGAGGTCGGGGGTTGCCGGCTTCTCCTCAGAGGGAGCGGCACCAGCAAGCTTTTTCTTGGATTTCGTTGGAGCAAATAAGATGGAAAGCATGCGGCCTTCCATGTTGGGACTCTGTTCGACAACCGCGATATCGACCAGATCTTTTACCATCCGGTCGAGAATGCGGCGTCCATAATCCATGTGGGCCATTTCACGCCCACGAAACACAATAGTAGCCTTGACTTTGTTCCCCTCATCGAGGAACTCCAGCGCCTGGCGCAGACGATATTCATAGTCGTGCTGGCCGGTACGCGGGTGATACTTCAATTCCTTGATCTTGACGATGTGCTGCTTGGACTTGGAGACCTTGTCCTTTTTGGCAAGCTCGAAGCGATACTTGCCGTAGTCCATAATGCGACACACGGGCGGGCGGGCCATGGGGGCCACTTCGACGAGGTCGAGCCCCTGCTCCTGCGCCATCCGCTTGGCATCGATGGTCGCAACCACTCCGATCTGCTGTCCGTCCACTCCCACAAGCCGCACCTCATGGATGCGGATCATGTCGTTGACGCGTGTGCGGTTTTCCTGGTTGGGCAGCTCGAAAAAGCCTCTATGCAAGGAGTCTCCCGTGAGTGGTGGACAAATCGGATGCAGGTCCATGTTCAGACCTGCAGTTCAAGGACATGCAATGATAGAAAAAACTTCCGTCAAGGGGGAGTGTCCCTATTGCATTGAAAACAGATACTGCCATCTTCTTTCGAATCAAGGTGCATGCGCCAGGCGCGGATCGCTGATGAAGGCGATTTTGACCAGTCCAGCGCGAGCCGCGGCCGCCAGGACGCGGGCCACCACCTCGTAGGGAATCTTGGCATCGGCGTGAATGCGCAGTCCCGGCTGCGGATCGCGGCGCGCCTCGGCTTTTAAGTGTTCAAAAAGAGCCGCCGTATCCACCTGGGTGCCGTTCCAGAGGAGCGAACCGTCGGCGCGAATCCCTAAGGCCACATCATCGCGGTCGGACGGAGCGGGGTGGCTTGCCGCCTTGGGCAGGCTGATCTTCACCGCATGGGTGAGCAGCGGTGCCGCCACGATGAAGATCACCAGCAGCACCAGCAGTACGTCGATGAAAGGCACCAGGTTGATTTCCTGGCGCAGTTGGCGGCGGGAGCGGCTCATGCCTTGGCCAACCATCAGTCACGCCTGCGCGGGAAGGCCGCTTCCGGAAGTGGCCGATTGCCGGTGGCAAACCAGGCAAAGAGCGTTTCGGAAAAGCTCTCTAAACCAGCCACCACCATCCGCTGGGAGCGCAGGATGGCGTTGTAACCCAAGAGCGCCGGAATGGCCACGGCGAGGCCGATGCCGGTCATGATGAGCGCCTCCCCCACCGGGCCGGCGACCTTCTCAAGCCCGCCTTCGCCGGTGAGGCCGATGGCCACCAGGGCGTGGTAGATGCTCCAGACGGTGCCGAAGAGCCCCACGAAGGGAGCCGCCGCGCTCACGGTGGCGATCAGGGTGATTCCCGATTCGAGACTTTCCTCTTCGTGCTCCACGGCATTGCGCAGCGCCGAAGCCACCCATTCGTCGGGCGCCGAGAGGGGAAACAGGGCATCTCCAGAAGGATCATGAAAGCCTCGCGCCGCCGCCAGGCCTTGACGAGCTACCCGTCCGAAGGGTTCGTCCTCACTCCACTCCCCCACCAGCAGCGAAAGCGAAGGGAGGTCGCGGCAGCTTTTGAGGCGCGTCAGGAATTCCTTGCGGCGTCCTTTGAGGCGCAAGAGTTCCCAGGCCTTGCGCACGATCACGATCCAGCTACCCACCGACATAAGCAGCAAGACCACCAGAACGCCGCGACCGACAAAGTCCAGTTGAGACAGAAAATGGTGAAATCCGAAAGCCTCGTTCATCACGACCTCCTCAGGGAGAAGCGAATGGGAATGACCACCCAGCCCGAACGAGCCTTGGATCCCGTGGAAGCGGGGCGGAACTTCCAGCGGCGCACCACCGCCACCGCCGAGCGATCCAGCCGCTCGTGCCCCGAACTCTTCTCTAGACGTACCTCCAGCGGCAGCCCCTTAGCATCCACCAAGGCCCGCACCAGCACGCGCCCTTCCTCGCCCAGAAGGCGCGAGGCCAACGGATACTCGGGGGCAAGATTTGTCAGGTAGTCGGCATCCTGGGCGGTGCGATCGCCGTCATTCCCGCCTCCGGCAGCATCTCCGGCGGGCCCCTGAGACGCGCTCGGGGAAGGCGCATCCAGGGGCGCCGTGGAGACCGGTTCGCTCGGCGCTGGAGCCACCGATTCGGTGGAGGCCGGGGTGCTCGGCACATCCTGGGCAGCCACCACGGCCGGAGCGGGACTGGGCGGCGTGGGCACTGGGGCCGGCGCCATGGGCAGAGGCTCGGGGGCGTTTTCGGGAGAGGCGGCTGGCGGCTCGGGAGCCGCTTCGGGCGGCGGCGGCTCGATCCACTTCACCTCAATGGGCGCGGCAGGCGGCGGCGTGGAGGTGCTTTCTAGCTGCGAAAGCGCCCACAAGGTCCCAACGTGGCTCCCGATCACAAGCGCGGCGATCAGCCAGCCCGAGCGATCTTTCCCAGGCTGCGGCGTACGATTTTTGTCTTGGCGGCGAACTGGCAATGCGGCCTTCCAGCGCAAGTCCATGACAAGGCTTGTCATCGGTACACCTCTCCGGCACTCGCCAGGCTCTCCGAAAAGAAGCTCGGACAGTTTTCGGAAAATTCAGAAAAGCGCGGCAGGCAGGTGCGCACCAATTCGCCATCGAGATTCACCTCGACCACCCGCACGTCGATGCCGTAGACGTGGCGCAGGGCAGATTCTGTCACCACCTCCTCGGGGGTCCCGAGCGCCAGGAGCCGTCCGGACTTCATCAGCGCCACGCGGTCGGCGCACAGGAAGGCGTGATCTGGAACGTGAGTGGTCATCACCACTCCGAGCCCCTCCCCCACCAGCCCCTTGATGCACTCCAGCACCCGGATCTGGTTGCCAAAATCGAGGTTAGAGGTGGGTTCGTCCATCACCAGGAGCTTCGGCTCCTGGGCCAGAGCGCGGGCCACCAGGGCCATCTGCCGCTCGCCGCCGCTCACCTCGGTGTAGGGGCGATCTCCCAAGTGGGCGATGCCGAGGCGTTCCAGAAGCCCTTGGGAGATCTCGAAGTCGCGCGGCCCGGGGGCCTGAAAGAGCCCCAGGTGGGCGGTGCGCCCCATGGCCACCACGTCGCGCACCGGAAAGGGAAAGGGCGGCGTGTGGGACTGCGGCACGTAGCCGATGGTGCGGGCGATGCGGGAGAGCGGGAGCTTGCGCACGTCTTCGCCCTCCAGCCGAATGGAGCCCGAGAAGAGCTCTAGGAAGCCGAGGATGGTGCGAAAGAGGGTGGTCTTGCCGCAGCCGTTGGGCCCCAGCAGGCAGAAGAATTCGCCCGCGTGAAACGAGAGACTGATGTTCTCTACCACCGGGGTCTTGCCATAGCCGCAGGTGGCAGCCTGGACGTCCAGGAGAGGTGCGTCGCAGCGTTGCGCGTCATGGCCATCTTCCACCGTGAACATGCGACCTCCCTTCGCGAAAGCATTGGCTTTCCGGAAAAAATCGTCGTTCCTCCGGTGATCCGGTCGGTCGCTGCGGGAACATCCCGCGCACATCTCAAAAGCAAAGCGCGGGCCACGCCGCCTAATCACGACACAGGAGCCAAGCGCCGCGCAGGGATATCACGCCGCGGTAACTTCGCCGCAAAAGTTACCGAAAGGTATCAGCGGGAAACGCCGGTTCCCGCCACCTTCCCCGACAGTTCGGCGACCATGGCCTCCAGGAGCCGCGCCCCCGTTTCCTGCGCCGCCTTGACTTTCGCGTCCAGCCGATCCACCAGGACCATCAGCTCGTCCACCTTGGCCACGATCCGCTTCTGCTCGGCCAGGGGGGGAAGGGGAACGGGAAGCTCACACATCACTTTGCGTCCCACATTCTTCATTGAACTGCTTGTACCTGACGCATTCCGTGCATAGTACTCGCGGGCAGGGGCTGAGGAATTCACAAGGTTGATGTAACCCTTCTCGATTTCACTTGGAAACTGAAAGCGAACAATCTTGTCACTCATCATCAGATGCGGTGGAGTCCGGCCAACGACAACGCTTCGCGCAACAAGCTCTTCCGTATTGGCTCGCGACAAAAGGAAATCACCATCCTTGACTTCACAATCGTCCCGAATTTCCATTCCACTTGGCAGTGCCTTATTTGCCTCTGGATCAAATACCCCCCAAGACACTGCACTCACTTTCAAAACGCCCCAGGCATTACCTACACGAGATTCTGCCAAGCATTGCGGGCTCCAGCCAGAATCACTTTGAAGGGATATATTCCCCATACGAATCCATCGCCAAGATTCGGGGACATCAAAAAACCATTCATCCTCAGAAACTTGTGAGTAATTCTTCGCATTTATTGATTTGCGCTGATTTGAAATCGCGGCAATCAATGAGTCAGCATCCCCCTCCTCCTCCCTCTGCTCCACCAACTTTCCCTGCACCGCCAGGGTGAGGATGGACTTGCGCAGATCCGAGGGGTCGATCGCGTAGGAGGGATGGAAGAGCAGTTCCAGGCTTTGAGGCGAGGGAGCCTCGGCAAAGGCCGCCAAAGCCGCTTTGGCAAGAGCAGCGCGCTTAGTCTCGCGCTCCTTCTGCTGGGCCTCCAGCGCATCGCACAAGGCCATCAGCTCATCCACCTTGGCCACGATCCGCTTCTGCTCGGCGAGGGGCGGAAGGGGGAGTGGTGAGTTTGCGAAGTAGTCGTGTGGCACTCGTTTCTGCCCAGCTGAACCAGTCATTCTCGGCACACCACGATCGATAAATCCACGAGTTTTCAGGTAGATCAGCACATATCTCGAATACACATCCTGAATTTCAGGCCTAAATACATGCAATTCCGTAGTTCCTGCGCCACATCCTCCATAAAGTCCAGCCATTACAGCAGACTTTCCATTTTCAAAGCAAGGAGTAATTTTCGCCATGACTACATCATTATCCTGGAAGTGCGTATAACCTTTCTTGATATCTCCCCACAGCCTTTGCTCTGATCGTACGTCCCATCCAAATCCTGCGGGAATAAATGTCATGGGAACAAAGGAATACTTCAGAGAATCATCGCATGTGTTCCTTGGCTTCGTATCACCCAAAGCACTCAGCCGTGTCCAAATCCAGCTAGCTGGCACCTCAAAAGGAACATCAGCACAAATAGCTTTGTTTGAGACAGCACAAGGAAGTGAATCCTCTTCCCTCTGCTCCACCAACTTCCCCTGCACCGCCAGCTCCAGGATCAGCTCGCGCATCTTCTGCACGGCATTCGGGCAGTCGGCGAAGAGGTCGAACTTCTCGAAGAAGGTCTCCAGGTTCACGCTTCGACTCCGGACTCGTTGCTGAATTTCGCAGACGCCGTCTGCGAAATTGGCCGGACGCGCACATGCTCGCTCGGACAAAAATTGTCAGAATTCACGATAGCCTTCCGAAAGGGCGCGGCGGCGCATCGAGGGGGTCGCAAGCCGAGCCGGTTGGCGGGACCACGGCGAAGCCTCCCGCGCCTCCAAGGGATCGGGAAGCGCGACTCCTCCGTCCTCGGCCTCGCGCGCCCAGGTGTCCAGGCGCTCCTTCAGCACTTCCTTGGAAGGCAGGTAGGTCTGGTACTCGCGGGCATGGATGTTGGAGTCGGGCGGGAGGGTCAGCTCCACCAGCGACTGCCGCTTGCGCTTGCACAGCACGATGCCCACGGTGGGGTTCTCGTCCTTGGTCTTCACGTGGCGGTCGAAATGGTTCACGTACATCTGCATCTGCCCCAGGTCCTGGTGGGTCAGCTTGCCGAGCTTGAGGTCGACCAGCACGTAGCAGCGCATCAGGCGGTTGTAGAAGACCAGGTCCACGAAGAAGTGGTCCTCGTCGAAGGTGAAGCGCTTCTGCCGCGCCTCGAACAGGAAGCCTTTCCCCATCTCAAGCAAGAACTGCTCGATCCGGTCGATGATTGCCTGCTCCAGGTCCGACTCGGAGTAGCAGGCCTTCTCGGAAAGCCCCAGGAACTCCAGTACGTACGGCTCCTTGAGGGCGTCCTCCGGCTTTGACAGAATCTGTCCCTTAGACGATAGTTCCTTTAGACGTTTCTTGTCACGGCTCAGGGCCAACCTCTCGTAGAGGCTGGATGCCACCTGTCGCTTCAGTTCGAGCAGCGTCCAGCCTTCATCTGCGGCCTCGATCTCGTAGAAGGCCCGTTCCTGGGGATTGCCGATGCCCATCAGGAGAACATAGTGTGACCAGCTGAGCAGGAGCGGGGAACGGGATTCGAGCAATTTCGCAGACGCCGTCTGCGAAATCGCAGGAACTCGCGAAGCGAACTCCGTATAGAATCGACGGAAGAGCTGCAGGTTCCGTTCCGAGAAACCCTTCCCGAACTCGTCGGTAAGTCGCTCGGACAGCTCCTTGAGCAGGGCCTTTCCGTAATCCGCCCGCGCCTTGCCCTTCTGCTCCTGCTCCACGATCCGCCGACCAATCTCGAAGTTGGTGAGCACCTGCAGCGCATTGACCGTGGTGGAAGCCGTACGACGCGCCGTGCGGATGAGCTTGCGCAGCTCGTCAACCATCCCGCGCGGAACCTTCACGACCGCAGGGGGCGCCGCCGTTCTCGCAGGCGCCTTCGAGATCTTTTTTGCAGGTCTCTTCGCGCCCGTCATCGCTCCAAGGCCTCGCGCAGAATGTCCTTCAGGGTGGCGCGGGTGTCGATGATTTGCGCCAGGAGCGTCTCGTACTCGGGCAGCAGGTGATCCACGTCGCCCGGTCCGTCCTCGACCTTGTTGGGGTTCTTGAGGTCCAGGTTGTAACCGCCGGCCTTGATGGTCTCGATGTCCACCCGCCAGGCCTGCTCACTTTCTACGCGATGGTCCCACCACGCCTGCTCGGGCGCGAACTCCTCGAAGCGGATCGGCCGCGTCTTGTTGTAGCTCTTGGCGCCGGCCGGGTACGGATGCTCGTAGTACCACACCTCGCGGGTGGGCTCCCCTTTGGTGAAGAAGAGCAGGTTGGTGCGGATGCTGGTGTAGGGGCTGAAGACACCGTTCGGGAGTCGCACGATGGTGTGCAGATTGCAGGTCGTGAGCATCTCCTCCTTGATGCGCGTCTTCACGCCCTCGCCAAAGAGCGTCCCGTCGGGCAGCACGATGCCGGCACGTCCGCCGTCTTTCAGGATGCGCAGGAAGAGCGCCAGGAACAGGTCGGCCGTCTCCTTGGTGCGCAGGTGGGCCGGGAAGTTCGACTCAATGCCGTCCTCGATCTTGGCCCCGAAGGGAGGATTGGTGGCGATGATATCTACCCGATCGGACTGAGTCCAGCTCGTGTAGGCGCGGGCCAGCGTATTTTCGTGGCGCACGAAGCTCGGGTCCTCGATGCCGTGCAGGAGCAGATTGGTGGTGCAAAGCATGTGGGGCAGCTGCTTGAGCTCGTAAGCGCACAGCGACCCTTGCACCTTTTCCTCGTCCTGAGGCGTCTTCACGTAGCGATCGCGCATGTGGCGCAGGCCGCAGGTCAAGAAACCTCCGGTGCCGCAGGAGGGGTCCATCAGAATCTCGCCAGGCCGGGGATCCAACCGATCGATGACAAATTGTGTCAGGGCGCGCGGAGTGTAGAATTCGCCCGCATTTCCGGCCGCCTGCAGGTCGTTGAGCAGCTGCTCGTAGATGTCACCGAAGTGCTGACGGTCGGCCAGGTTATTGAAGTCCACCTCATTGATCTTGTTGATCACCTGGCGCACCAGATGGCCCGACTTCATGTAATGGAAGGCGTCCTCAAAGACGGCCCGCACCACCAAGGCACGTTTGCCGTTCTTGCCGTAGGTCGGCAGGTTCTTGAGCATCGGAAAGAGGCTCTCGTTTAGGAACGTCTGCAGTTCGTCGCCCGTTATGCCTTCGGCATCCGCAGCCCAGGCGCGCCACTGGTACCGAACAGGGATGGGTGACACATAACCCGGCTGCATCAGCTCCAGTTCCTGGTCCTGGTCGTCGATGATCTTGAGGAAGAACAGCCAGCAAAGCTGGGACAAGCGCTGGGCATCGCCGTCTACGCCCGCATCCTTGCGCATGATGTCCTGGATGGATTTGACGATGTTGCGAACTGACATGGCTTAGGCGGCTTCCGTGTAGAGGGCGGTTTGGAGGTCGTGGACGGCCGCTTGGTAGGCCTCGCGCGACCCAAAGGCCTTGATGAGCTGGATCGGCGTTCCCATCGAGGAGAAGGGATTGATGGACAAGAGCTGCGGGTTCTCGAGATCGAGCAGGCCTTCGTCGCAGTACTTGGCAAGCAAGGCTTCCAGCACCGCGCGGGCCTGGTCTCCGTAGCGGGCAAAGACATCGCGCTTCTTCACGTTCGCAGCGCGTTCGGCACGGGTCCGAGGTGGACAATCGAAGGCCACATGGCAGATCAGGTCGAAAGGGTCGAGGTCTCTCCCTGCAGCCTCCACCAGCACCTCGGGAGTCAGTCCTTCCTCGGTCAGTTCGTCCAGCAGCGCCTGCTTGCGCTCTTGTGCGCTCCAGCGACGGAGAAAGGCATCCAGGCTCGCGTAGCGCTTGCGCAGGGCCTTGCGTGTGAAGTCGCGCAGGCTCTCGGTCACGAGCTTTCCGGCCTCGTCCAGGTACTCCACGCGCTCGGCCACGATGCGGGCTTCGATGCCGTCCACGAAGATCTTGCCCTTCTTCTTGTCGCGTTCTGTCAGGACCACTTCGCCGTTCGCATCGATCAGCACCTCGCCTTCGCCGTCTTCGCCACCGAAAGACCCAGGAGGCTCCTCGGCCATTCCCGGATCCGTTTCCGCAGGCGGCGCCTCTTCCAATGGCCCGTCCCCTTCCGAGACCAGCACCTGGATCGGTTGGTCGTCAAATTCTGGATCGGCGAAGTGGATGGTGGCCCCGCGAAAGTCCATCAGCGTGAAGTAGAGCTTGTGGGTGTCCTTGTGGATGCGCGTGCCGCGTCCCACGATCTGCTTGAACTCGGTCATCGATCCGATGGGCCTGTCCAGTGCGATCAGGCGGCAGGTCTGGGCATCCACTCCGGTGGAAAGCAGGCGCGAGGTGGTCACCAGGACGGGATATTTGCTTTCTGGGTCGATGAAGTTTTCGAGCTGGGCCTTGCCTTCATCATCCCCGCCGGTAATGCGCATCACGTACCTGGCATTCTTGGCGCACAGGTCGGCGTTCTCGTTCACCAGTGCCTTGCGCATGCGGTCGGCGTGTTCTTGGTCCACGCAGAAGACGATGGTCTTCTGCATGCGGTCGCCGCTTTCCTTGAGGAAGCGCGTGATCTTGCGTGCGACAGTTTCTGTCCGGCCGTCGATCACGAGGTTCTGATCGAAATCCTTCTGGTTGTAGACGCGGTCCTCGACCTCGTCCCCGTCGCGGTCGACCGTGCCCTTCTGGGGTCTCCAGCCCTCCACGTCGCGGTCGATGTGCACCTTGACCACCTTGTACGGCGCCAGGAACCCGTCGCGGATGCCTTCCTTCAAGGAATAGGTGTAGACGGGATCCCCGAAGTAAGCGGCGTTCGAGACGTATTCCGTCTCCTTGGGCGTGGCCGTGAGCCCAATCTGCGTGGCCCCCGAGAAGTGCTCCAGGATCTCGCGCCAGGCGCTGTCGTCGGCTGCGCTCCCCCGATGGCACTCGTCGATCACGATCAGGTCGAAGAATCCCGGCGAAAACTCCTTGAAGACCTTGTCCTTTTCCTGCGGGCCGGTGAGGGCCTGGTAGAGCCCTAGGTAGACTTCGTAGGCCTTGTTGATGGAGGTGCGCGATTCCATAGCAAGCGTGAGGTCCACCTTGCTGCCGTCGGCCTTCTCGATGGTCTTGGCATGGGTAGAAAGTTTGGCCATGGCACCGCCGAAATCCTTGAAGTCGTTGACCATGGTCTGGTCCACAAGGATGTTGCGATCGGCCAGGAACAGGATGCGCTTCTTGGCACCCGACTTCCACAGTCGCCAGATGATCTGGAACGCCGTGAGGGTCTTGCCCGTGCCGGTGGCCATCACCAACAGCGCCCGATTCTGGCCACGCGCCACGGCTTCCAGGGTGGCGTTCACGGCATTGACCTGGTAGTAGCGCGGCTCCTTGCCGGCCTTCCAAGGCTGCTCCAGGACCACGCGCTTGTCGTTTGCGATTCCTTTCCAGGTGCAATAGCGATCCCACAGCTCTTGGGGCGAAGGAAACTCGTCCATGCGGAGATCTGTTTCACGCTCTCCGGTAGCGCAGGTGCGATCCAGGAAGCGGAACCCTTGACCGTTGGAAGAGAATACGAAGGGCACCTGCAGGGACGTTGCATACCCAAGGGCTTGCTGGAGGCCGTCGCCCACGGCATGGTTGGCGTCCTTGGCCTCGATCACGGCAAGAGGAAGGTTGGGCTGATAGGAAAGGACATAGTCGGCTCGCTTGCCTTTGCCGCGCGTCACCAGCTTGCCGCGCACGATGATGCGTCCGTCGGTGAAGGTCACCTCGCGTCGGATCTGGATCGCCTCGTCCCAACCCGCCTGCACCAAGGAGGGGGTGATGAATTTGGCGCAGATGTCGGATTCCGATAACGTATTCATGCTGATTTCTCCGCAGGCGGCAACGGAGGCTCGATTAGAGCATATGCCCGACATCTCGCCTGATTACGGCAAATCTACTCCATTCCACCCAAGATCCTGTCAGGCGGCACCCAGTGTCTTACCGGCCTGAGACACGCAAGGCCACTTTGCCGAAAGCCAGCCGCGGAGCCTCGGCCTAATCGGGGGTGCAGGGGGTGCATACCCCTGCGAGCGGGTTCCAAGGGTGCGCGGCAGCACCCGAAGACAGAATCTGGCACCTCACGCGCCAGGGATGCCGCCCGCAGGGACGGGACACCCGTCCAATCCCGTTTGTAGGGGCGAGGCATGCCTCGCCCTACAAACGGGATTGGACGGGGGCCCGGCAGGCAGCCCGGTGCCGCCGCCCCCCGAGCGGAGCCGAGGGGCCGCGCGGCAGGCGCCCAGAACATGAGCGGTTACACCCAGCTCTTCTTGCCCCGCGACATGAGCCACAGAAAAAAAGGCGCCCCGATCATGGAGGTGAGGATACCGAGGGGGATTTCTACCGAGCAGATGTTGCGGGCCACGTCGTCCACCAAGAGCAGGTAGAGCCCGCCCAGCACCAGCGAGACCGGCAGGAGGCGCGCGTAGTTGGGGCCCACCAGCATGCGCGCGAGGTGCGGAACCTTGAGGCCCACCCAGCCCACCATGCCGCACACCGCGATGGCCGAAGCGGTCATGAGAGTGGAGCAGAGGATCACCACCAGGCGGAATTTCTTGGTGTCCACGCCCATGGCGCGGGCCTCCTCGTCGCCGAAGGAGAGCACGTTGAGGCGCCAGCGCATCAGGAAAAGCGGCACCGCAGCAAGCGCGATGGGGATGCTCACCGTGGCCACGTCGCGCGGAGCCACCGAGGCGAGGCTTCCCATCAGCCAGAAGGTGATGGCGGGGAGCTTGCTGTCGGGATCTGCGACAAATTTTGTCAGCGAAAGGAAGGAGGAGAACATGGTGGCCACCACCATCCCCGAGAGGATGAGCACCACGACGCCGTTGTGGCCGCGTCCGAAGCGCAGCGAGACGAGGTAGGAGATGGCCACCGCGGCGATGCCGAAGCCGAAGGCGAAGAGCTGAATTCCCACCGCCGGCAGCGAAAGCAGGATAGCCACCGCCGCTCCGAAGCCGGCCCCAGCCGAGGCGCCCAGAATGTCAGGAGAGACCATGGGGTTGCGGAACACCCCTTGGTAGGCGGCCCCCGAGGAGGCCAGCGCCCCGCCGATCACCACCGCCGCCAGCACTCGCGGCAAGCGCACACTGTAGACCACCGTCGCGAGCATCTGCGGATCGGCCCCCGCGCTCAGGGCGAAGCGGCCAGGAAAGAAGGTGGCGAAGAGATCGGAGATGGAGATGGCATAGCGCCCCAAGGCAAGCGAGCCGACGACAGCAAGCCCCAGCGCCACGAGAAGCAGGGGAAACACGGCCAGCCGCGAGCGCCAGGATGCCTCGAACAAGTCCCGCATCGGCACGTTGCATTCCTTTCCCGCCGGAGTTCCGACCGTGAGCATATATCACCTCCTGAGGCAGAAATCGCCCACAATAGGGCGTGACAGATCTTGTCGTGCCTCCGGAGGTCCGGTCGGTCGCCGCGGGACGGATCCCGCCGTCCTCCGTAAAAGCAAAGCGCGCGCCATAGCCACCGGCTTCCATGGCGAACAGAAGGGGAATTTCAGGATGGCACGTGGCGGTAACTCTGGCGCCAAAGTTACCGTAAGGTGCCAACAGGAAGAAGGGCGCTACATCACCTTAAGGCCCATCAGCCCTGCGAGGTAGGCAGCCTGTGAGAGATCGACCACGGCGCCCCGCAGCGACTCGATGCCCACCCGCAGGCCTTCGATGGCGGATGTGCGGAAATCTACGCCTTCGAGCTTGGCGAAGGACATCTGCGCCTCGCGCAGATTGCAGCTTTCAAAGACCGTGCCCCGAAGGTCGGCATGCTGGAAGTCTGCTCCCTGCAGGTTGCAATCCACGAAGCGGCACTTCTTAAAGGAGGCGCCCCGAAAATTTGCCATGGTGGCCTCGCAAGACAGAAATCGGCAATTTTTCAGCAGGCCCTCTGCAAGGTTCACGCCGGTGAGTCGGCATTCCCTTGCCTCCACCTTCACCAAGCGCGCCTTTTCCCAGCTCGCATTGGCCAGATCGCAGCTCTCCAAGCTCACCTGATCCAGATCGAAGGCTTCCAGACAAGATCTGGCAAAGCTGACGCCGCTCAGCCGGCTCCTGGAAAGCCCTACCATGACCGCGCGCTGCCCTGAAAAGTCGGACTTCTCGAGCGTCAAGGCGTCCCAGTTCGTCTCCGACTTGAGGCGCCGCAGCCCCCGAGTCGTTTCCTGACAAATCTGCGATTCTTCGTCCAAGTGGCCGGTCTCCCTGCTATCCTTGTTTCCCGCCAGCGTCTTCCTAAGTAAATTCGCCTAACGGAACTTCACGACCTCCAGGCTGCGCACCTCGTCCTGGGGAAGTCCCAAAAGCGCGGCGAAGAGCAGGAACGGCGAGACGCTGTTGCCGGCCTCGTTGCAACGGGCCTTGATCACCAGCACCTCAGAATCCTGGCGCACTTCCAGAATCTCGGCGTTGGCGTCGAAGCTGCGTCCGCGATGATCTTCAATGGGGGCAAGCTCCCCGGCTTGATGGATCGCCAGGCGCTCCGACAAATTCTGTCGCAGAGCCTCGGGGAGTCCCGCCGTGGTCAGACGATATTCAAGCGCCGGAACCCGCGTCAGATCTGCTCCCGGCGCGAACTTGAAGGAAACCACCACCAGGCCGTCGGGAAGAATGCCGTTGAGCCGCGCCTCGATCCCTTCCGGATGCTCGGGATGAGCAGCCATCTCGACGATCAGCTCCTCGTTTTCTACGGCAAGCCCCACCGGCAGCGCCCCGAGGTTCTTGATGCGCGGCCTGGGATTGAAGCCTTGGCTATAGAAAAGCGACAGCCCCTCGCGCCGCAGCGCCCGCTCCAAAAGTCCCAAAGTGGCATGATGAGCCAAGAACCGCGCCATGCCGCGCTTGGCAAAGAGCAATCGCCACATCAGCGGACGAGCTGGCGGGATCACCACACCGCTCTCGGCAACAGGAGTTCCCGCACGACCAACCGCGACGGCATCGAGTCCCTCGGCCCCTTCGTCTTCCTTCGAGAGTCCTGCGGCTTGGCCCGCCTTGGGGACGATTCCTTCGTAAGTCCTAGGCGGAGGCAGCGTGATCTGCCCTTCCTGAGCCGGGGCCAGGCGGATGTCAGCATAGCTCCCGGGGATGCCGCAGTTCTGGCAGGCGCCCCACTTGCAGTCGGGCACCATCGCGTGAAGTTCGGGCTCGAACATCTTGTCGTGCTCGCGATGCAGGTAACCCTTGGTGACGCCGGGGTGGATGAAGTCCCAGGGGAAGACTTCGTCGGCCTCGCGGGCCCGGAAGGTGCTTCCCTCAGCATCTACGCCGTGGGTGGCAAAGAGCTCCTTCCAGCGCTCCATGTTCTCCTGCTGCTGATTTCTGTCATGGCTGTCGAACTGGATGCCGCCATGGCAGGCGTCCAAGAGCACCGGAGCAAGCGAGCGGTCGCCGCGCGCCAGCACCGCCTCAAGCCATGCCGACTCCCAGGAGGTCCAGGTGACGCGCACCGACTTGTTGTTGCGGAAGCGCTCGCGCACGAAGCGGATGCGCTCGAAGATCTCCTCGCGCCCGACAAAGGGCACCCACTGCATCGGGGTGAATGGCTTGGGGACCATGATGCCGATGTTGGGATGCACCTCGGCGCGCCGAGTGTGGCGCCGTCCAATGGCCACCAGATTCTCGATCAGCTCGCAGAAGGCATCCATGTCTTCGAGCGTCTCGGTGGGCAGCCCGATCATGGTGTAGAGCTTGATCGAGTGCCAACCATTGCCGAACACACCCTCGGCGGCCTCGTACATATCCTCATCAGTGAGGGTCTTGTTGATCACCTTGCGCAGCCGCTGCGAACCCGTCTCGGGGGCGAAGGTGGCGGTGCGGGTGCCACGGGCGCGGGCGATCTTGCGCGACAATTCTTGTCCAAAACTGTTGGCGCGAAGCGACGGGAGCGAGAGGTTCACGTTGCGGAAAGCGGGATCGTCCACCAAGCAGTCGGTGAGCGGGGCGATCTGGCTGTAGTCAGCAGTGGAAAGGGACAGCAGCCCCAGCTCGTCGGAACCGGTGGCGGCCAGGCCCCGGCGCGCCAGGTCCAGCACGTCTGGCAGCGGCATTTCGCGATTGGGCCGGTACCAGAAACCGGCCTGGCAGAAGCGGCAACCTTGGGTGCAGCCGCGCATCACCTCCACGGCGAAGCGCTCGTGCACGATGTCGCAATTGGGCACCACCTGCACCACCGGAGCGTCGCGCGGATCTAGCGTCTCCACCCAAGTGCGCTGCACGCCCTTGGCGCTCAGGTAGCTCCCCTTGCCGTCGATCCCTTCGGGGATCCACTCGCCGTGGGCAGATTTTGTCATCGGCACTAGCGAAGGCACGTAGACGCCGCGGAGCTTGGCCGCCTCTTCCAGGAACCAGCCGCGAGTGCGGCCTTCGGCGCGTCGGCGTTCCATCAGCCGCGAGAGCTCGACGGTGAGCTCCTCGCCGTCGCCGATCGAGAAGAAGTCGAAGAAGGGCGCCACCGGCTCGGGGTTGGCCATGCAGGGCCCGCCGCCGCACACTAGCGGATCACTTTCGCCGCGGTCCTTGGCCCACACGGGAATGCCGGAAAGCTCCAGCACGTAAGGGATGTTGGTGTAGTTGAGTTCGGTCTGGAGGGTGATCCCCACGAAATCGAAGCTGGCAAGCGGCGAGAAGCTCTCTAGACCGTAGAGGGGGATCTCGGCTTCGCGCATGCGTTCGGCCATGTCGGGCCAAGGGGCAAAGGCCCGCTCGGCGCGCCAGAGAGGCTCGCGGTTCACCACGTGGTAGAGGATGCGCAGAGCGTTGTTGCTCATGCCCAGCTCGTAGGTGTCAGGAAAGACGAAGGCCCACGACACCTTGGTCGCGGCAATGTCCTTGTGCGCCTGGTTTCCCTCGCCGCCGATGTAGCGGGCCGGATTTTCCACATGGGGAAGGATCCGCGCAAGGCGTTCGCGCAGTTCTTCGGGGCTCATGCGCCATCCTCTCGTCGTCGTGTGGTCACCAGCAAAAAGCGCGACTCCATGAGTCCAGCCAGAATGCCTTCCTCGTAGTGGTAGCCGGGCTTGTCCTTCAGTTGCGGAAAGTCCTCGGAGTTGCGCAGGTCTTCCGGCGTCGCGTAGGGCACGTAACGCCGTCCGAGGTTCACGACCTTTTCTCGCTGGAAGGCAATGCGCCGGTCCAGTTCCTCGATGAGCTTGTCAAATTCTTGCATGGCGGGGCACAAGATAGGTCCCCGCGCCGGCCCTGTCCTTCTCAGTTCTCGTCGTAACGGTAACCGGCCTCGCCATGATCCACCAGGTCCAGGCCTTGGTGTTCATTTTCGGCCTCCGGACGCAGCCCGATGGTGAACTTGACCACGTGAGCGATCAGGAAAGTCATGACGAAGGCGCCGCCCGCCACCAGCACGATGGCCTTCAATTGTTCCAGCCACTGCCAGCGCCCAGCATGCAGCAGCACGCCGATGTTGGGGTTGATCGAGACCTTGGCGAAGACGCCGGTGAGCAGCATGCCCACCGTGCCCGCCACGCCGTGGACGCCGAAGGTGTCCAGCGAGTCGTCATAGCCGAGCCAGAGCTTGAGCCGGGTGACGGCGAGGTACGGGAAGATCCCGCCCGCCAGGCCGATGATCACGGCAGCCGTCGGATCCACGAAACCGGCCGCCGGCGTGATGGCCACCAGCCCTCCCACGATGCCCGAACAGAAGCCCAGCACCGTGGGTTTTCCCTGCAGCAGCCACTCCAAGGCCGGCCAGGCGAGACTGCCAGCCGCGGCGGCAAGCGTGGTGGCCACGAAAGCGCGCGAGGCAATGGCATCGGCAGCCAAGGCAGAACCGACGTTGAAGCCGTACCAACCCACCCACAAAAGACCAGCCCCCACCATCACCAGCACCAGGTTGTGAGGCGCGATGAGATCCTTGCCATAGCCGCGGCGGCGCCCTAACACCAACACCAATGCCAGTGCCGACCAACCCGAGGCCATCTCGACGGGGATGCCGCCAGCGAAATCGATGGCCTTCACGGCCGCGTGGGGATTGAGGATGCCCGCCATCAAACCATCAGTGGCCCAGGCCATGTGAGCTAGCGGAATGTAGACCAGGAAGAGCCACAGCGAAGCCACAGCCATCATGGCCTTGAAGGTCATGCGCTCGGCAGTCGCCCCGATCAAGAGCGCCGGGGTGATGATGGCGAACATCAGCTCGAACATGGCGAACACGTCATGGCTGATCCAAGCTGAATAACTCAGGTTGGGCGCAGCATCCACGCCGTTGAAGAAGGCCCAGCGCAGATCCCCGTAGACCCCATTTCCGGGCGCGAAGGCAAGCGAATATCCCACCGCCCACCACAAGAGCGTGACCACACCGGTAATACCCAGGCACTGGGCCAGAATGGACAGCACATTCTTAGTGCGCACCATGCCCCCGAAAAACATGGCAAGCCCCGGTAGCGTCATAAAGAGCACCAAAGCCGAACAGATCATCATCCAGCCATTGTGGCCGGGGCCCGGACCAGCAAGCTTGGTGTGAGCCATGTCGTTGGCGCGGGGCTGGTTGTTGACGTAGGCTTCCAGATCAGCCAGGCGCTTGAGGACTTGAGGATCCGTTGCGGGAGCTGCCACCGCAGTGACCGGAGAGGAAGGGAGGGGAGGATACCCTTTCTGTACCGTAGCGGCCGTCGCGATTTTTGCAACTCCACAAAGCGCCAACACCAACGCCAAGCGCTTGAAACCACACATCTCGAACATCAGCTCCCCCTTAAGACGTTATGAACGTTCACGGAGGTCTTAAGCAAAAAGCGCACCAATAGTTAACAAATGAAAACCATTTGAATGCGCTTAAGAGTTATGTCACCAATTGACGCCCTTTGTTGTCAAATTGATGACAACAATTCTGAAGCGGCACGAAAATCGCAACGAAACCATTTTGCAAAGTTGCTAATATTTTGGGCTCGCCAATGAAGGGCGTAGCTTCCGAAGAGGTGCGACGATCGATACGAGCATCCATCAGAGCGACTACCTCGTGATCGGCAGTGGCATTGCAGGCCTTTCCTTCGCCTTGCAAGTCGCGGACCACGGAACTGTCACCATCCTGACCAAGTCAGATGCCGATGACACCAACACGCGTTGGGCCCAAGGCGGCATTGCCGCCGTAACCAACCCCAACGACAGCTTCGAGTGTCATGTGGAGGACACCCTCGTCGCTGGCGCCGGACTCTGCCACCGCGACGCCGTCGAGGTGCTGGTTCACGAAGGCCCAAGCGCCATCCGCTCCCTAGTGGAATGGGGTGTCCAGTTCACGCGCGTAGGTGGAAGAACCAGCGGTCCCTTCGACCTCCATCGCGAAGGCGGCCATGCCACGGCACGCATCCTGCACGCCAGCGACATCACCGGCGCCGAAATCGAACGCGCCCTGCTGGTGGCAGTGCGGCAACACCCCAAGATCCGCCTAGTAGAAAACCGCCTAGCTCTTGAGCTGGTGACCCCGCATTTCCTGACCTCTTCCTCAGACCAGCCTTTGGCCTGCTACGGCGCCTACGTCCTGGATCCAGAAACCGGCCATGTAGAAACCCACCTAGCTCCCAATACCGTCCTCTGCACCGGCGGCGTCGGGCAGGTCTACCAGCACACCATCAATCCCGCCATCGCCACCGGAGACGGCATCGCCATGGCTTGGCGCGCTGGAGCCCGCATTGCGAACATGGAATTCATCCAGTTCCATCCGACCATGCTTTACGATCCCGGGCGCCCCACCTTTCTGGTGAGCGAAGCCGTGCGCGGCGCCGGCGCCATCCTGCGTGACAGCAAGGGGCGCGCCTTCATGCAGGACGAGCATCCCCTCAAGGACTTGGCCCCGCGCGACATCGTAGCGCGTGCCATCGATCGCACCATGAAAAAGCTGGGAGACCCTTGCGTCTTCCTGGATCTCTCGCACCTGCCCGCCGGAGAAGCCGAACGCAAGTTCCCCACCATCTACGCCCGCTGCCTGGAAGCCGGCGTCCGTATGGACAAGGACCCTGTACCGGTAGCCCCTTCTGCGCACTACCTGTGCGGCGGCATCGATGCCGACCTCTATGGCCAGACCTCCATCCGCGGCCTTTATGCCGTGGGGGAATGCGCCCACACCGGCGTTCATGGCGCCAATCGCCTGGCCTCCAACTCCCTGCTGGAGGCCGTAGTCTTTTCCCATCGCGCCGCTCAGCACGCCATGACCCATGGCATTGCCGGCATTGATCCCTCCCTGGTCAAGAGCTGGGATCGCGAGGGCACCAATGTGCATCGCGAGGAAGTGGTCATTCGCCACGAACTCGACTCGGTCCGCCGTCTGATGTGGGATTACGTGGGCATTGTGCGCGCCACCGAGCGCTTGCGCCTAGCTCGACGCCATCTGGCCGTGGTGCTTGCCGAAGTCGAAAGCTTCTACAAGCGCACCGTCATCACTCCATCGCTCTTGGAATTGCGCAATGTGGCCCGCACCGCTTCCCTGATCGTAGAGAGCGCCTTGCGGCGACGAGAATCCCGCGGCCTGCACAGCACCATTGATTGGCCCAAGACCCTCCCCAAAGCCTCCGATACCGTACTGCGCCATCGCGTCTGAATGAGCTTGAGCTGATCTTTCAGCTCAGGAAATTTCCGGACACAAAAAGCCCCTCCGACCAAAGATCGAAGGGGCAGGTATCAATTACTGCAGGGTAAGCTTAGTAGCTACCGAATCCGCCGCGATCACCGCCACGGTCGCTACGTCCGCCGCCGAAGCCGCCACGTCCGCCGCCAAAACCGCCGCGTCCGCCGCCGAAGCCGCCGCGATCGCCGCCGCCGAAGCCGCCACGTCCGCCGCCGCCGCCGCCGAAGCCGCCTTCACGAGGTTCGCGAGGACGGAAAGAGCGTTCGCCTTCCGGCTTGGGCTGCGCTTCGTTGCAACGGATGGTGCGGCCGTCGAGGGTCGCTCCATTCAGACCGGCGAGAGCCTTAGTGGCATCCTCGTCGTTAGCAAACGTCACGAAACCAAATCCGCGGCTGCGACCAGTGTCGCGATCCATCACGACGACGGCGTCAGCCACCTCGCCATATGCTTCAAACGCAGCCCGCAGGCCTTCGCGCGTGGTGTTCCAGGAGAGTCCACCGACAAACAACTTCATCTCTAACCTCAACTTCGGAGAACTCGTAGACCAACCCGGCTGCGGACTTTCTCCTGCAAGTCTTAAGTGGACAAAAACTTGACCACCACGTCAATCTCTTTTTAAGAGAAAATGAAAAAAAGATTATTGGGCGGAATCATTCGCGCCATTGCCAGATTTTGTCGAATCGACGGAAACCGGATCCGCAGACGGCTTAGATACGGGGATTTCAACGGCACTAGGAACCTCGTCGTCATCGATATCGATAAGGTCGCGGCTAGGAGCCCGTCCAACCCCTTTGTAACGGCGCAAGTTGGCCAGAATAGCGTCCTTGCGATGCAATACGAATCGATTTTGCCCGTTCGGATGAACTTTGAGCGGCTTGGGCAGGCAGGCAGCCAAGCGGGCAGCCTCGTCCAGCGAAAGAGCGGAAGCATCCTTGCCGAACCAGACACGCGAGGCTTCCTGAGCACCAAAGATCCCATCACCCCACTCCACAGAATTGAGGTAGATCTCCAAAATTCTGTCCTTGGTGAGGAAATGCTCCAAAAGCATGGTGTAGACGGCTTCGCGCAGCTTGCGCACGAAGGAATGCTTGGGATTCAGGAACAAGTTTTTGGCCAACTGCTGCGTAAGGGTGCTAGCACCGCGATTGAAGTGCCCCTTTTTCTCAGCTTCTTGCACGGCATGGCGAATCTGGGAAAGATCGAAACCGTGATGCAGGTAGAAGCGGTCGTCCTCGCCCGTCAATACGCAAGCCTTGAGGTGCGACGAGATGGCTTCCATGGGCACCGGCTTCCAGCGCAGATGGAAGTCTCGCCCCGAATCTTCCGCCTGTTTCATGCGGTAGCGCATGAAAGAAGTGGTGTCGGGCCACTCCGTGCGCAGGGCGGCCACCGTCGTGCATGCCCGAAAGGCCTGGATGGCGACATAGCCAGAAACCACGCACAGCACCAAAGCGGAAAGAACGAGGTGCCGAAGCAGCCAAGCCCGTAAGCGTGCCAAGAAACCTGGCTGACGATGGGATGCAAAGAGGATCGGCTGCTGTTCCATGACCGGCAAAGGTAGGTAGTTTGGGTAGCAAATGGCATCTGCCGCCCTGATCGACAAGAACTGTCCAGCACTCGCAGGACTCGCCGCACGGCTCCTAGAGGGCTGGAAGCAGCTTCCGGAGCGTTGGCAACAGACGCCGCTTGGCGTATGCCTGTCGGCCGGTGGAGACAGTTCGGCACTGGCGATGGCGGCGGCTCGCGCCCAAGCCCTGGCGCCAGAGCATTTTTTTCCGGAAGTGCGGCTGCTGCACGTGCGGCATGCTCTGCGAGGCGACGCCTCACGAGGCGATGCCCAAGCGGCCTGCGAACTCGGCGCCCAGTTGGGGCTTCCCTGCGAACTGCTGGATGCTCGCGTGGAGCCGGGCCCGGGGCTTGAGGCACGCGCCCGTGCTGCGCGCTACCAGGCCTTGCGAAAGGGCTTTTCGGGACTTTTAGCCACAGCCCACCACCGCGGCGACCAAGCCGAGACGGTGCTCCTGAGAATCTTGCGAGGGGCAGGTCCCATTGGATTGCGCGGCATCGCTCCGCTTCGCGAAGACGGAATCTGGCGCCCTTTCCTGGAGGAGTCGCGCACACGCCTGCGGCAAGCACTGGTGGAGGCAAAATGGACGCCACGCGAGGACGAGAGCAACTCCGACACCGCATTTGCCCGCAACTTGCTGCGGCACAAGGTGCTCCCCGATCTGGAAATTTGCGAGGCGGGTTGGGAAGAGGCGCTATCTGCCCTGGCCCGCAGCGCCGAAAAACTCCGTCCGCATTTGGCTGCACGCATGGAGGCCATCGCTCTAGCCACAAGCTTCCAAACCACTTCGGATGGCTTTCAAATGGAGTTGCTAAGCTGGCCTGACGCTGAGCACGATCTGGAACTAGACATCTTCCTAGAACAGGCATGGACCCGCTCAGGGCGGCGCCCCTGGAGTCGGGAGCATCGCGCCCGGCTAGTGCGCGACGTAGCTGCGGGAAAGGCTGGAAGACGTCGTGGTGGCCAAGACGAGACGGCACTCTTTGGCGGGGGCAGACTCTGCATCGAGCTTTCAGGTGGGCGCCAGCCTCGTGAAGATGGATGTTGAACTGATGGACGAAACGAGGCCGCTCCGCATCGGGATCACTTGCCACCCGAGCATGGGAGGATCTGGGGTACTGGCCACCGAGCTCGGCAAGGAACTGGCTGCCCGCGGCCACGAAATCCACTTCATTACCTCGCGCATGCCAGCCCGTCTGCGGCATACCTGCCAACGGGGGATTCATTTCCACGAGGTCCATGCACTTCACTACCCGGTCTTCGAGCACACCCCCTACATGCTCGCCCTGGCGGCAAAGCTCGCCGAGGTGTACCGCCAGAGCCGGTTGGACCTCTTCCACGTCCACTACGCCATTCCCCACGCCGCCGCCGCCATTTTAGCACGGCAGATGCTCGAGCCCTGCCAGTCCCCCATCGTCACCACCCTTCACGGCACCGACGTGACTCTGGTCGGACAAGATCCGTCCTATCATCCCATGGTGCGCTTCTGCCTGGAAAAGTCCGATGCCGTCACAGCCGTGAGCGACTGGCTGGCCGACACCACACGAGAGGCCTTTTCGCCCAAGCGCGAGATCCGTCGCATCCACAACTTCGCCGACCCGGAGCGCTTCCAACCTGGCGAGAAGGGCCTGCAGCGCGCAAGCTTTGCGGCGCCGGAACAGACGGTCTTCCTGCACGTCTCGAACTTCCGTCCGGTCAAGCGCGTGTCTGACGTGATCCGCATCTTCGCCCGCTGCGTGGCACTAGGCGTAGACGGCGTCTTGGCGCTGGCCGGAGAAGGTCCCGAGCTCGCCCCGGCGCTGGAGCTTGCGCAGCAGCTCGGAATTGCCGCGCGACTCCGCCCGATGGGCCAGGTCAGCGACATTTCGCAGCTTCTGCCACTTTCTGACATTTTCCTTTTCCCCTCCGACGGCGAGAGCTTTGGACTGGCGCCCCTGGAATCCCTGCTCTGCGAAGTCCCCGTGATCGGCGCCCGGGCCGGCGGACTTCCCGAAGTGGTCGCCGAAGGCATCTGCGGCCACCTGCTGCCGGTGGGCGACATCGAAGGCATGGCCCAAGCGTGCCTAGTTCTGGTGAACGCGCCCGAGCACCGAAAGGAAATGGGACATCAAGGGCGGATCCATTGCATGGAACGTTTCACTCCGCAAGCCATCGTCCCCCGTTACGAGGAATTGTACCGGGAACTGGTCCGCGCCCGCACGCCCTGCCACTGAATTTACGCTTGCATCCTCTTGGTCCAGCATGCTAACCTGAAGCCATGCTCTCCATCATAGGTCTGTTCGTTGTCGTTGCCGGCGTGCTGGGCGGCTTCATCATGGCCGGCGGCAATCCCCTGGCCTTGGTGCAACCCTCCGAGTTCATCACCCTGGGCGGAGCTGCCATCGGTGGTATGCTCGTCTCCACCCCACCTTATGTCCTCAAAGGGGTGATGGCCAACTTCGGCAAGATCTTTAAAGCCGGCAAATCGACCCAGGACTTCCTTGATCTCCTGGTGATGCAGTACGAGCTCTACAACAAGGTTCGCAAGGAAGGCATCCTGGCTATCGAGCAAGACGCTAATAGCCCTGAAAACTCCTCCATTTTCAAAAAGTACCCAAATTTCCTGCACGATCACGCCGCCGTCGATTTCTATTGCGACGCCCTACGACAGCTGGTCAACGGCATTGACGCCAACGCCATCGACCTCTCCATCGATATCGATCTGGAAAGCCACGAGAAGGAAACCCACCTCTTCCCTCAGGTGCTAAGCCAGATTGCCGACGCCCTTCCAGGACTTGGCATCGTGGCGGCGGTGCTCGGCATCGTGGTGACCATGGCGCACCTGGATGCTCCGCCGGCCGAACTTGGCCATCACATTGCCTCGGCGCTAGTGGGAACCTTCCTTGGCATTCTCACGGCCTACGGATTTTTCACGCCTTTCGGCAACAAGATGAGCGCGGTCTTTGTGGAAGAAGAAATGGCTCTGGAATGCCTTGCCGCAGGCTTTCGCGCCTTTTCGCAGGGCCTTGCCCCCATGGTGGCCATCGAAGTTGCCCGCAAGGCGGTCTTCCATTCGTTCCGGCCCGGCTTGACCGAACTGAACAACGCCGCCAAGAAGGGCTGAGATGGCCGAAAAAGAAGGCCAACAGACCCCACCGCCCAAGAAGAAGAAGAAAGGCGGGCATCCCGCGCATCACGGCGGCGCCTGGAAGGTGGCTTTTGCCGACTTCATGACCTCAATGTTTGCGCTCTTTCTCGTGCTATGGGTGATTGCGACCAGTTCGTCCTCCCAGAAAGCCGCCATCGCCAGCTACTTCCGCAATCCCACGCTTTTCGCGCCCGGTTCGAATCGCCCCGTCGTATTGCAACCCAATACCGAAGGCGGCGGCCAAGACGATCAGGACGGCTCCTCCAAGACATCCGACGGCAACATGACCGACAAGAACGGCGTGACCGAGCAGGAAAAGATGGATGAACTGAAGAAGGAGCTGGGAAACGACAGCTTGCTCAAGGAATTGGGAACCCAGTTCAAGGTGGAGATGACCGAACAAGGGCTCAAGATCGAATTGAACGAAGCCGGTTCCACCGGCGTCTTCGAGCTGGGCTCTTCCAGATTGACGCCAGCCATGAATCGCCAACTGGAGCATCTGTCCAACCTGCTCGGCCAAGGCTCCAACAAGCTCGTCATCGCCGGCTACACCGACCGCTACAAGTATTCCAACGGCTATTCCAACTCGCAGCTCTCGGCCGACCGCGCCAATGCCGTACGCGAACGGCTCATCGCCTCCGGAGTGGACACCTCGCGCGTGGAAGCGGTGGTCGGCTACGGCGACCACGAACTGGCCAACGCCTCCAATCCTTATTCGCCGGAAAACCGGCGCGTATCGCTCCTGGTGCTGAAGGACAACGGGCACTTCAGCATCGGTTCCAAGTAAGTCATTGCCGGAAACGGTAGGTTTGACGGTATATTTCGCGGTGTGGAAGCAAATCAACAGGTCCTGACGCCTCTTCTCAAGACACTTTCTGATGTGGGCAGGATTCGAATCTTGTGGCTGCTCTCGCAAGCGGAGCTTGCCGTGCACGAGCTTCAAGCCATCCTGGAATGGGGACAAAGTCGACTTTCTACGCAACTGGGCATCCTGCGCAGCGAAGGCCTGGTGCAACTGCGTCGCGAAGGCAAGTGGTCGTTCTACGCCACCGTAGCACCTGACGCCGCGCGACCGGAAGGCCGCATCCTGCGCGAAGTCTTGGATGCTTGGGAAGAAGAGGCCACCGATCGCCCGGCATTGCGGCGCATCCTGGAAGCGCGCACCCAAGAGGGACTCCAGCACTTCGATTCTGATCCGGCCTACATGGGCGAAGAAAGCGTCCCGGCACGTACCTGGGAGATCATGGCTCGTTCGCTCTTTGCCCTGGTGCCGCCCTGCCGCATCATCGACCTCGGCGCGGGCGACGGCATTCTGGGCTGCATGGCCGCCGCTGCCGGCCACAAGGTCACGCTCGTAGATCTTTCCGCTCGCCAACTGGAACGCGCCCGCGAGCGCGCCCATCGCGAGGGCCTGCTAGATCTGACCTATGTGCAGTCCGACTTCACGTCCACCGGACTTCCTGACGGCAGCTTCGACCGCATCCTGCTTTCCCAGGCGCTGCACCACGCCAGCGACCCATGGGCCGTCATCCAGGAATCGCATCGCCTGCTGGCACACGACGGCTGGCTCTGGATCCTCGATCTGTCATCTCACGAAGAAGAATGGATGCGCGCCACGCTTGGCGACTTCTGGCTCGGATTCGACGCCGGCCAGCTGACCCGTCATCTTCGCGATCTCGGCTTTTCTGAGATCAAAACCTTCCTGCCGGGAACCGACTCGCGCCACATCCGCCTCTCGGCGCTGTGTGCCATGGCCCGCAAGGCCTGACTAGACCGAAAGGTCGGGCAGCAGAAAATCCGGCCAGATGCGCTGCTCACGAGACATCTCAAGCGCCGCCGCTTCAGGAGTCACGCCCGTGAGCACCAAGGCCGCCGCAAAGCCGGCGTTGCGCCCTCCCAGGACGTCCGTGGCCAGCGTATCGCCCAAGGCCACGCAGCGCGAGGCCTCGAGTCCCGTCCGCCGCAGCGCCATGGCATACATCTCCGGAAACGGCTTCCCCAAGAGATGCACCTTGCAACCGGTGCGTTCCTGCAGTGAGCGCGCCGTGACTCCGGAAACGCGGAACATTCGGCCACCTTCGCGCGGCGCCACGGTATCGGGATTGAGCACCACCAAAGGAACCTTTCCCCGCTCCAGAATTCGCATCGCCTGGGCAATGCGGCGCATGCGATAACCGCGCGAGCTGGAAAGCACCACAGTCTGGGCAAGCAGAGGATTCTCCGTAACGGCAAGGCCGGCCTTTTCCAGATATGCCAGCCCCCCTGGAAGCCCTAAGAAAAAAACTGGTCCTTGGATCTCGCCACGAGCCGCCAGCGAAGCCAGCAAGCTGCCCGAGCAGATCACTTCCTCAGGCTCCAGAGGAAAGCCCAACTGATTCAGAAGCCGACAATTCTCGGCTTCCGAGAGGGCCGCATTATTGGTCAGCACCCGCACCGTCTTCCCCTGCGCCTTGAGCCACGCGACACCTTGAGCCGCCTGCGGCAAGGCCTCACCAGCGCGATTCAGAACCCCGTAGGAATCGAGGAAGAAGCCGTCAAAGCGCTCGGCCAGGAAGGCTAGATCGACCTTCGGCGGAGAGGCCACCTCGTCGGTATGTCCCAGCCAAAGGGCGTAATCTCGATAGATGCGGTCCTCGGGGGAGCCGGGCAAGAAGAGCATAGACACGTAAATCTAGCCTTTGGAACTAAAGACCCGCTGCGGAAATGCCGATAGATAAGTCAGGTTCGCATCTTCTCCAGGGACGGAGATCGCGCACTATTCAAGGACTCTGGCGGGCCCAGGGAAGGAAACGCCAGAGTCAACCTAGAGAATGCGATATCCGCACAGGCTGCTGTGAAACTCGACGATAGCTCCTCGCAGAATTCCCAAGAGCGGCACCGCCACTAGCATTCCTAGGATTCCCCCCATTTCCCCACCCACGGCAATGCCCAAAATCACCGCCACCGGCGGGATATGCAGCGAATGCCCAACGGTCATGGGGTAGATGAAGAAATTGTCCAGCATGTGGATGCCGGCGAGTACCGCGAGCACAGCCCACCAAGGCGTGGGAGCCACTCCCAGCAGGCAGAGCAGGACTGCCGGTACGCCACCGACAATGGGGCCCAGGAAAGGCACAGCATTGGCCATGCCGGCAAAGGCGCCGATGAAAAAGCTATAGGGGATATCGAGAATCCAGAGGGCCGAGCCAATCAGAAGCGCATTAGCCAGCGAATCGAGCATCTGCCCGCGGATGTAGCGCGAGGTCTGGGTCTGGACACGATGGATGAGCCGCAGCGCCATCTCGAAATAGCGGTTGGGCACCAGCGAAACAAACCAGCGCCGGATCTCGGTGCCGGAAGCCAGCAGGAAAAAGGTCACCACCGTGGCCAAAAGCACATTCTCGGCAATGGGGAAGATGTTGAAGAGCTGGTCGATGGAATGAAACGGACGATTGCCCACGTTGAACTCGTGCACAAAGGAGGCACGCGCCTTGTTCAGCTCGCGACGCGGCACGAGATTTTCAAGAAACTTGAAAACTCCGTCCAACTGCTGATTGACCGCCGCGAGGTAACTCTGGCTGTTGTGGATGAAGTTGTTGTACTGCCCCTTCAAAGATGGCGCAGCAAACCAAAGTCCGATCCCGATCACCCCAAGCAGTATCGCAAGCACCGCAAAGGCGGCCAGCCCCTTGGACAACCCCTTGCGGTGCAGGAAATCCGCCGGAGGCGAAAGTACGGCAGAGAGCAGATAGCCGACCACCAAGGGCACCAATAAAACCCATGCGCTCCAAAGAAAGGCGAACACCACGCCGGTGGCCAAGCACCACCACATCACGCGCAGGAAGCGATCACCAGCGGCCAGATCTCCTAGCGGGGTCATATGTCGGCCAGGGTGCTTGGGTCGCTGGGCTCCAGCTCCTGGAGCCGCTCATTGGTGACCTTGAGACGTAGGGCAAGCATGGTGCCGAGATTGCGCAGCAAATTGGCGGCAAGCCCTGGACGGGTGGCTTGCAGGCGATCAAGATCCCCTTCAAACAAACCGTAGAGAATGGTCGGAACCAAAGCGATGGCCGTCGCCGAGCGGGGAGAGTTGTCAAAAATAGACAGTTCCCCCACAATGCTACCCTCGGGAAGGATGGCCAGGGAGACGTTTCCCTTGCGCGGATCTTCCATGCGCAGACGAACCGATCCTGAACGGACCAGGAAGAAGCCGCTGCCAATATCCCCTTGGCGAAAGATGACTTCGCCGCTTTCGTATTGGCGACGATGCAGGAGCGCCGCGATATGGCGGATATCGCGCCCCCCGATCCCTTTGAGGAGGGGGTGGCTCGAAAGCCACTCTCTCAAGGACTCTTCCTCCCCATCCAAGCGATGGAAGAGGTTGGCCCACAAAGGGCTTTCGCTCATATCTACCTCTTGGCCGCAGTCTTCACGGCACTGTCCAGCCCGCGCAGCGTGGCGTCATCGGAACCATTCCAATAACGGTAAGCTCCCTTGTGATCGACCAGCAGGATGAGAGGCACGGAACCGGTCCCGTACTTGGCCGAGAAGACCTTGTCCTGATCGCGGAAGGTGGGCATGGTGAGCTTGAACTGGGCATCGAAGTCAGCCATGTCCTCGTTGGTCGAGGTTCCCGAAGCGATGGCCACGAACGCAATGCCCTTGGACTCGTACTGCTTCTGAAGAGCCTGGATGTGAGGATAGGTGTGACGGCAATGGCCACAGGTGGGCGAGAAATAGATGATGACGGCCGGGCGCTTGCGGAAAAGCGAGAACTTGAGATCGCTCTGCTTGTAGGGCTTCAGCGGCACATTGAAGTCAATCACCGCAGGCTTGCCCATGGCGGGCAAACTTCCCGGAGTGGCCTCGGTACCAGCAGCCGGTGACTGCGCTGCGCAAAGGATAGCGGTGGCAAGGACTGCCAAGACGAGTTTATGCATCTTCATGTCTCCTCAAAGAACTTTGACGAAAATAGCATCCAGCCAAGCATCCGACCGCAAGTGCGGCATAAAATCATCTGCCCCGGCCGTTTATTTGGCGTTCTGGACGGCCTCAATGATCCACCAAATTCCAACTCCCAGCAAGGCCGCTCCGCCAGCAAAGGCGCCTCCGGAAATCAACTGCTTGGTGGTCGCCTCCTGACAGAACGGCTTGTTGCAATGGTAGACATACTGGCCGCCGACCCCTATCAAGATCAAACCACCAACGGCAGCGGCAATTCCTTTGGGCATGATGTCTGGATCTACCGGCGCCACCTCCACTACAGGCTTGGAGCGCGCAGCTTCGCGAAACGGCAACAATCCCCCTTTGGCTTCCACAAAGGAGTCCAGCCGAACCCGATTGATGGGAGCGCGCAAGGTGTCAGACTGCCACGTTAGCCAAGCCAGGGTGCGATAGCGCACCGGCCAAGTCTTGACTTGGATAGCCAGGGAATCGGGCGAGAAATCCAGCCATTCGTCGCCCCAATTGTGCAGGTATCCCTTTTCCACATGTTCGCCGTAGGTTCCCCAGGAGATCGGGTAGGATGCCTCAGCGGTCTCGAAACCGATCAGACAAGCAAGAAGTGGAATTAATCGTCTAAGCATTGAGGAGCTCCGTAGAAATGGAGGTGGAAGACCCGGCCGGAGAATCGCCCGACGCATCTTCTTCGCAATCGTTCAGCGTCTGCATGGAATCCGCTTGAGCAGACTCTTTTTGCGGATAGGCGTCCGTAGCGCACCCATCCTTGCCGCTAGCGTCGCGTTCCCGCTCATCGAAACGGCGCACGGCATCAAACAGCACAGCCATGGTATCACCCGTGACATTAGAAGGCAAATTTGCAGCCTCGTCCTGAAAGCGAAAGACCCCATCGCTCCATCCCAGGATATCGACCAGCACATCCTCCCCGGAAACAAGGCCGGAATCCGCATGGAAAAGAGCGCCGTCCCGAAAACCCAGCACAGCCCGCAAGCGGTGGCGAGTGATGGTGAGGAGCCCCGTCATCTTGCTTTGGTGGATGGATTCGACGATGGAAGTGAAGGGAAACAGTTCCAATCTCCCCCACAGACCGGGACGCAGGATTTGCTCCAACTGACGGTTCGAGGCGCGCAGACGCCGCGCCAAGAGGCGCACGAACAGCAAACTCAGGAGTGGATGGCGAAAGAGCAGCTCATTGAACGGTCCCTTGGCAATCGCAATCGCCCGCACCTCGCCGACAGCGCGGGTGGCATTGGAGATGGGGTGCGGCGCCAGCAGGGACATCTCACCAAAACAGTCACCGCGCCGGATGGTGGCGATCCGGATGGTGCCAGCCTCGCGCTCTTCGAGCACTTCCACTTCCCCATCGCGCAGCAGGAAAAGCTCCTCGTTGGTGCAGCCAGCCTCAAGAATGCGCGTCCCGGCCGCGAAGGTGCGTTCCTGCCCAGCACGGATAAGTTCCGACGCCAAAGCCTGCGGCATCTGAAGCAGGAAAGGACGGAAATCGTCCTCGACCAGCTCAGGTTCAGGCGGCGCAGCGGAAAGCGACGCGCGCCAGCGCCCCTGGCAACCGTTCCATTGGCATTGCAAGACGCCTTCAGCAGCGCCCAAAGAAAGAGCGCAAGCCTTTTGCAACGGCACCAAGCACATGGGAGCGCTTCCCGGCATGACGACAGGAATGTCGACATCCATGCGATCGCCTACGCGATGGACCGGGCAATCGGAAAGCCACAAGGCCTCCACGACACGTCGCCCTTGCGCAGCCGTCGATGGGGTCAGTTCCATGGCAACAAGCTAGTCTCCCTTGCGGTCGATGCCCATCACGGATGGTAGTTGGGCGCTTCCTTGGTGATCGTCACATCGTGCGGATGGCTTTCGCGCAATCCCGAAGAGGTGATGCGTACGAACTTTGCCTTCTTCTGAAGGTCAGGAATGCTGACAGCTCCAGTGTAGTGCATGGAAGCGCGCAGTCCCCCCATCAGCTGATGCACCGTGTCCTTGAGAGGCCCACGGTAAGGAACCTGGCCTTCGATGCCTTCAGGCACCAGTTTGCGGCTTTCCGTGACATCGGCCTGGAAGTAGCGGTCCTTGGAGCCCTTCTGCATGGCGCCCTGGGAGCCCATGCCACGGTAGGACTTGAAGGAGCGTCCTTCAAACAGGAAGACCTCTCCGGGGCTCTCGTCGGTACCGGCAAAGAGACTGCCGAGCATCACCGCATTGGCACCGGCCGCCAAGGCCTTGGCGATGTCTCCGGAATACTTGATGCCACCGTCGGCGATCAGGCCGACACCGGCCTTCTTGGCTGCCGGGGCGCATTCCAGGACAGCCGAGAACTGAGCAAAACCCACCCCCGCGACCACGCGCGTGGTGCAGATGGAACCGGGACCGATGCCCACCTTGACAACATCAGCTCCAGCCTTGGCCAAGGCCAGCACGGCTTCGGGAGTGACGATGTTGCCGGCGATCACCGGAAGGCTCGGCCAACGCTTCTTGACGGCCTTCACCTGATCGGCCACGCCCTTGCTGTGACCGTGCGCAGTGTCGATAATGAGGATATCGAGGCCAGCCTCAATCAGGGCGGTCGCCCGCTCGAAACTATCGGGACCGGCACCCACGGCCGCGCCCACGCGCAAGCGTCCCTTGGCGTCTAGCAGGGAGCTTGGATAGTCGGTTCGCTTGGTGATGTCGGTGAAGGTCACGAGCCCCTTGAGCACGCCCTTTTTGTCTACCAGCGGAAGCTTTTCAATGCGGTGGGCGTGAAGGAGCCCGCGCGCCTTTTCAAGCGAGATGCCCGGCTGAGCCGTCACTAGATTTTCGGAAGTCATCAGTTCGCTCACCTTGCCATCTACCTTGCGGGAGAGACGCAGATCGCGGTTGGTGAGCATGCCGACCAATATGCCGTTCTCATCGCAGACAGGAAAGCCGGAGACCTTCTTCTCGGCCATGATGCGAAAGGCCTTTTCTACCGGATCATCGGGAGAAAGCGTCACGGGATGGTAGACGATGCCCGACTGCCAGCGCTTGACGCGCATGACCTCGGCGACGTGCTGCTCCACGGTCATGTTCTTGTGAATGACCCCAAGGCCGCCTTGGCAAGCCAGGGCAATGGCCAGATCAGAGGTCGTGACCGTGTCCATGGGCGCGCTCAGGATCGGGATGTTCAGGGGAAATCCCGGGATCAGCTCGGAAGCGACAGACACGTTGGCCGGAAGGACTTCGCTGTACTGCGGCACCAAGAGGACGTCGTCGAACGTCAAGGTTTCGGGAATGACGGGCAATGGCATATCAGGCTTCCTTCCATCGCAGGGGCACCCGGATCGCCGATTGCGAAAATGCTGCGCATGGTTCCAGGCACCTTGGTTTCATAGGTGCGGTGGAAATCTAATTGCCTACAGCAGAAAAAGCCACAAAAAACGCATTCCCCAATGCGGAGAATGCGCTCGTAAAGCAGGAGGAGCTTACTTCGCGGCAGCCACAGCGGTAGCGTGGGGCTTCACCAGCATGGTGCCGTGGTCGGTCTCCACCACCTTGGCAAGCCAGTTGCCACGAGCGTCGGCAGCCGAGATGCCGTTGTCTTCGCGCGCCAGGACGACAACGCGATCAGTCCCGGATTTCGAGGTGAAGTGCACTGAAAGGCGGCCATCGGAAAGGCGGTCAGCCTGCACACGGGTACCGTCAGCGTAGGTCTTGTCCATGTGGTCCTGAGCGGCTGCCACGGGATTGGAACCGGTCCAAAATTCAAGCAGATTGAGAACAATAATGTCGACGGTGCCTGAAAATTCATACACGGGAAGAATCATCATGCCCCAGAATAGAAGCGACTTCAGCCACTTGTTGCCAATGCTGCCATTGAACTTGTAGACCTTCTTGGTCAGGGCGAAGGAGCCGTAGCAGCCTTGGAAAGTAGCGATGCCGGTGGCCATAAGGCACAAGAGGGCAAAGCGAATCGAGGTTTTACGCATCTATCAAATCTCCTTGAAACAAAGGGTACTCGTTCAATATCTACAACTGCCATCCGCAAATCCACCCCAAGACTTCAGTCCAATCCAGATTTTCCCGGTGGGCAATTAGAATTGACGATCAACCAATCGTTCCGGAGAAGCTCCCGAGACTCGAGCCAAGCCCCGGAAACGCCTAAGACATCGGGGATAACTTCGACATGGACGCGACAGACACCTGGCCCAAGCGATTCTTCGCCTTGGATGTATCGAGAGGCTTTGCCGCCCTAGCGGTTGTTCTTTGGCACTGGCAGCACTTCGCATTCACCGGAACCTCGATGGACGAGGATTTTCGACGCAGCAGCCTCCCCTTTTACAGCATATTGCACCCCCTCTACGAGAGGGGAGCCATGGGCGTGGATTACTTCTTCCTGCTCTCGGGGTTCATCTTTTTCTGGCTGTACCGGAACGCCATCGCCGAGCGGAGCGTCAGCCTAGGACGTTTCTGGGGACAGCGCTTTTCTCGCCTCTACCCACTACACCTGCTCACGCTGTTCCTGGTCGCCGGGCTCCAATATGCCTACTTCAAGAGCGCGGGAGACACCTTCGTCTACCCCAACAACAACGGCTTTCACTTCGTACTCAACCTGTTCATGGCCTCCAAGTGGGGACTGGAGCAGAACCAAACCTTCAACGGTCCGTCTTGGTCAGTTTCTGTCGAAATTCTCTGCTACATAATTTTCTTCCTACTCGCGTTCCTGCGCCTGGGAGGCTTTTGGTTTTGCTTGGCGCTTTCTGTGGCGACGATCTACGTGCGCCAGCACTTTGCCCAAGGCATTTCCTTTTCCATCGGAAGCGTCGAAGTCCACTTCTTCAAGGACATCATGCGGGGGCTCCTGTTCTTCTGGGGAGGCTTTCTCTTCCACGCCACGACGCGCATCGCGACGCGCCCACGAATGCGACGCGCCATCCTGATCGTCTGCGCCGCATCCTGGCTAGCAACGATCATCGACACCTACATCTTCGACATCGCCAGTCATGTTCGCGCCTTAGGGCCATGGGGAGGCCCCTTGGTAGAACACTTCATCATCTACGTGCTCTTCTCGTCCACCATCGTGAGCCTTGTCCTGGCGGAACTGCACAAAGGCGACATTGCCAAACCCTTTGCCTGGATCGGAGACATCACCTATTCCTCTTACCTGCTGCATTTCCCGATTCAGATCTGCATTGCGCTGCTGGTGAGCCACGATCTGCTTCGCTCCGACTTCTACCTCAGCCCAATCGCCCTCGTGCTGTTCTTCGCCCTGCTGGTTTCTCTCTCTTACGCGACCTTCCGAGGCTTTGAACGGCCCATACAGAACGCCTTGCGCCGGTTCTTCCAGCGGCATTCTTCCCCGCAATCCTCAAGCCGGAAGCTATCAGCCTAAGGCGTCAGACCAGGCCCCTTTAAGGCGCGATTGGATGCGCGTTAGCGGCTTCCAGAGCCAAGCCGAAAGCAGTACGACCGCCACGATGCCAAGCCCTTGGATGGCAAACGAAGGCACCAGATCACCGGAGAGCGCCAACACCCAGAGGTAGATGGGGATCAGCCCAAAGACGGGCGCGATCTCCCGAAGGATTCGCCGCGGAGTTTCTCCCTTGCGGCCCGGCTGCAAAGGAAAGGCAATCTCCCCCAAGATCATCCCCAAAGCCCGGAGCTTTCGGTAGATGGCCACCGTGAAGGGAAGCGAAATGATCAGGGCAAAAACCCAAAGGAGCGTCCCGCGTTTGGCCAGATGACTTCCCAGCAGCGGCAAGAACGAGACGGCAAAGAAGATGCCGCCGATCAAAGCCGCATTGATGGCGATCTGCATCAAAAGACGCCGCACCATCTGGGCGCCCATGCGCCGCCAGGAAAGACCACTCTTGCCGCCGGCCCACGCGAGGTAGGAAGACAAACCTTGGCGCACCACCGAAGGCGTGGCCGAAAGACCGATCTGCATCAAACGGCCATGGCGCGCCAGCAAAAAGGGCGAACAAAGCGCCGTGGCCAGCGTCACGCCAATGGCTACGGCGTGAAGTTCGGGCCGCGTGACTTCAAGAGTCGCTCCCAGGGCGGCGATCACCAGCGAAAATTCGCCGATCTGGCCGAGCGACAAGCCGGTGCGGAAGGCCAGGCGCACCGACTGACCGGAAGCCACGGCCCCCACAGTGCAGGCCAGTGGCTTGAGAAAAAGCACCAAAAGCGCTCCACAGACGACCATCGGCCATTCGCGGCCAATCATGGTCGGGTCCACAAGCATGCCCATGGAGACGAAGAAAAGCGCCGAGAAAAGGTCGCGCAGCGGCTCCACGCGAGCAGTCAGCGAGGCCGCCATCGGCGAACCGGCCAGAAGCGCTCCGGCCAAGAAAGCGCCCAGCGCCGAACTGAAGCCCACCGCTTCCATGAGCAGGCAGAAGCCAAAGGCGATGGCAAGCGAGGCGAGCAACATGGCCTCCTCCCCCGCCGTACGCACGATCCACCCCAGGATGCGCGGCAGCACCAGAAGACCGATGCCTCCAGCCACCGCAAGCAAGGCGCCCATCTTGCCGAAGATCCCGACAATGGCAAGTGGCGATGCCCCCTTACCAGAAGCCACCCCAGAAAGAATGGCCAGAAGCGCCACCGCCAAGATGTCTTCAGCGACCAGGATAGCCTGAGCGAAGCGGGCAAAGGGCTTGTGCATGTGATTGCCCTCGCGCAAGGTGCGCGTGACCATCACGGTCGAAGAAATCGCCAAGAGCGATCCCAAGAACAGGCTGTCGATGCGACCCCATCCAAACATGCGTCCCATCCAGGAGCCAACGGCCACCATGGTGGCGATGCCCGAGAGCGCCGCCACGCCCACAGCCAGTCCCGCTTCCCGCAGACGGCTAGGGTGAAATTCCACCCCCATGGTGAAGAAGAGCAGGATGACGCCCAGTTCGGCCATGCCATCCAGAGACTTGGCCGCCACCAGTCCGGCGATCGGGCCGTGGGACCCAGCCAGCCATCCGCACAGCAGATATCCTAAGGCTCCAGGCAGTCCCAGCCGGCGCAACAGAGCCGAAAAAAGACTGGAAAGCGCCAAGACCAGCGCCAGTTCCCGAAGCATGCCTGCCGAATCCATATAGAGGGAAGATGCAAAGTCGAGCCCCGAGTTCCCAGCATCTTCCAATCGATACCGGCCAATCTTCCTACCTTCACCGAGCGAATGACAAAAACCAAGAGTATTTCCAGAACTTCCGTCAGTGGCGACGAGGTTCGTGTATCTCGCATTTCCAGCGGCGTAACCATTCTCTCCGAAACCATGCCGGGGCAGCGCGGAGCTGCCATCGGGGTCTGGGTGGGTCTGGGGTCGCGTCACGATCCGCGCGGCAAGGCCGGCCTCGCGCATCTCTTCGAGCACATGGTGTTCAAGGGAACCGCCAAGCGATCGCCACTGCGAATCTCCAAGGAATTGGAAGAAGTCGGCGGAAGCCTCAACGCTTGGACCAGCCGCGAACACACCTGTTTCTACGCCAAGGTGCTGGAAAAAGACGTGCCGCGCGCCGTATCGCTCCTGTGCGACCTGGTGACCGGAGCTCGCATCACCGAAAGGGACTTGAACAAAGAACGCTTGGTGGTCCTGGAAGAAGTCCGCTCCTGTGACGACGACCCCGACGAACTGGTGGGCGATCTCTTTGCCGAAGGTCTGTGGGCAGCCCAGCCCTTGGGGGCACCGATCTCGGGAACGCTCGACTCTGTCGCCGGGCTCACCCGTGACGACCTGCTGATGCATCAGGCCCGTGCCCTCTCGGCCGAGGTCCCCGTCTGCGTCTCGGCGGCTGGCGCCGTCGACCACGACAGCTTGGTGGAGCTGGTGGAAAAGTGCCTCGCCATCAAGACCTCTTCGCCGCTGCGACAGAAGACACTTTCTGTCGGCACCAAGAAGACGCCCATCCTGGTGCGCGAAAAGGACGTCTCGCAGGTATCTCTCATCATGGCGCGCCGCAGCATCGACCTGAACCACCGCGACCAGCACACCGTGGCCATCCTGAACCTGCTCTTGGGCGGCGGCATGGCCAGCCGACTCAACCAGTCGGTGCGCGAGAAGTACGGCCTCTGCTACAGCGTCTATAGCTTTCTGGACATGCTGTTGGGAACCGGCGCCCTGGGCATCTGCCTTTCCACCGAGCCGCGCCAGGTCGGCAAGGCTCTGGAGCTGGTGCAGCGCGAGGTTCGTCGCATCGTCGAGGGCGACCTCACCGAGGCCGACCTCAACTTCGCCCGCCAATACGCCAAGGGATCTACCCTGCTTGCCCTGGAAAGCCCCTCGGCGCGCATGCAGCACTTGGGCAAGTCGCAGCTCTACTACGGCAAGCCGCGCTCGCTGGACGAGATCGTCTCCCGCATCGACGCCGTGGACATGGACACCGCCTGCCGCGTGGCCCGCGAGCAGTTTGACGAGCCGAGCCAGCAAAATGGCTGGACTCTTTCAGCCGTGGTGCCCGAGGACTTCAAATTGAGCTGGCCCAAAGCATGAGCCGCACCCTGGTGGTGGCGACGGGAAATCGCCACAAGGTGGAGGAGTTCGCGCGCATCCTCTCCCCTACCGGTTGGCAAATCAAGGCCTTGGGAGACCTCGTTCCCGACTTTCCCGAACCCGAAGAGACGGCTGCGGAGTTTTCCGGAAACGCCCGCATCAAGGCTGAAGCGGCCCATCGCCTGCTGCCGCCCGGAAGCTGGGTGGTAGCCGACGATTCAGGCCTTGCCGTGGATCTGCTAGGAGGAGATCCGGGCATCTATTCGGCGCGTTTCGCGCAACGGGCCGGACATGGCTCGGGAGATGCCGCCAACCGCACCGAACTGGTCTTGCGCCTACGCCAAGCCGGACTTTCTGGAAGCGACACCACCGCAGCAGCCTTCATCTGCGCCTTGCATCTGATCGGGCCGGAGGGTGAAATCGCCGTCCTGGGCCGCTGTCCCGGTGCCGTAGGGCTTCAGGAGCGCGGCGAGGGCGGCTTCGGCTACGACAGCCTCTTCTTCCCGCGCACCGCCAATGGCGATCTGGAACGACGCACCTTCGCGGAGATGGGCGAGGACAGCAAGAACACCCTATCACACCGTGGCTTAGCTCTGGCGGAATTGGAACGACGGCTCGCTCACTCCTGAGCGAGCATCTCGCGCACGCCCGGACGCACTTCGTGAGGGACTTGCAGGATGTCCATGTAGGAGTCCAGATTGCCTTCTGGAACGCGGATGCGCCGCATCTCCCGCAGGTTCTCACGCATCCGCTGCGCGCACTCCTCATGCAAGTGATAGCTTGCCACCTGCGTGACGCCCTGCCCCGGCTGCAGAGGACGACCACAGTAGCGGCATAGGGTTTCGACCAGCAGGTCGCGCACTCGGGACACCAGCAACTCGACACTACTGGGATCGGTATCTAAAAAGCGCAAGCGATGGCGTAGACCTTCTTCATCCATGGTCTGCAGAACCAGCTCATCGCGCAGCATGTTTACTTGATGCTCAACATCCTGATGGCGGAATTCTCGTTCCCGCAGCAGCCGTTCCCGCAAGGCCGGCACGCATTCAGGGCAGAATGTGTGGCTCACCTCGCTAGAGCGAACGTCCGCGTGAGTCCAGACGCCGTCGATTCGGAACCGCCCGCACGACATGCACTGGACCGCTTCGACTTGAATGCGCCGCGTCTGAAACATGCTGCAGAATACCGCCTTTCCCTCTCTTGAGGCAAGCAGAAAATGGGTTCAACGCCTCCGCAACCAGGCTTCGTGCAATTCATCTCGGCGCGCGGTAACCAACAGGCACCCCGCCACGCACTTGCCCTTGCAGGATCCATCGCAAGGGTCGATGTGAATATTAACGTCCGTCCCTGGAAAGCGCTCGTTGATCTCGTTGGTGATGCGCTTGCCGGTGGCATGGCTCTCGCCCACGCTCATCTCAGCGGGCAGAGCAAGGTGGAACTCCACGAAGCGGTTGGAACCGCTCTTGCGCGTGCGCAGCTGATGAAAGCCCCGCAACAGATCGCCCATGGCCAAGATCTGCGAACGGATCCATTCCTCTTCCTCGGCGGGCAAACTGGTATCGACCAGGTCGCGAGCCGCCTGACGAGTGAGATCCCAGGCGGCCTTGAAAATCAAGGCAGATACACCCAAAGCAGCCACCGGATCCACCCAGCGAAGATCTGCGGCCGGAAAGAGGATGGATCCTCCCCAAATGATCACCAGTCCGAGCATGACCCCGGCGGAGGTGACGATATCGGCGCGCAGATGCATGGCATCGGCTTCCAAGGCGATGGAATCGGTGCGCCGCGCCACGCGCATGAGATGGGTCGAGACGATCAGGTTGGCTAGCGAAGAGATGCCCATCACGAGAACGCCCCAACCGGGCTTATCCACGAGGCTCGGGTGCAAGAGCTTTCCGATCGCCTCCCAGGCAATCCAACCGGCTGCTAGGAAGATGAGCAAAGCCTCGACAGTCCCCGAGACGTTCTCCCACTTACCATGTCCCCACGGATGTTCCTTGTCAGCAGGCTTTTCGGCTTCCCGCACAGCAAACCAGGCGATCAAGGCGGCCAAGAGGTCTACGCTAGAATGGATAGCTTCCGAGATGACGGAAACCGATCCGATGGCAATTCCCACCACCAGCTTGATCCCCACCAAGGTGGTATTGGAGACCACGGACCACACGGCAGCGCTCGACTTGGAGGCTCCTTCGGATAGCTGCGTCATGTCAGGCTCCTTTTACCAGTCTCACGAAAATCCTCCGCCGCTCGCTGGGAGCTCGGCTATCCCCTGAATCGGGGACGTTGTCCCTTTGGCCGATTCGACACAAGATACACCGGCAAAATGAAATTCTGACGATGCCGAGTTTCAGCATCATACCTGCAGCCGTTGCAAAAACGCCCGCACTTTTGATGCCACTCCCCATTGAGTTAGTTTAGCAGTATGGCCACGCCACGTCGCTTTGAACTTGTCCGCTGCTTCCTGTCAGACAAATGCCGCCCTTACTCCTACGCGACAGCGGAAGGCTTCGGGCGCACCGCAGAAGAAGCCCGTGCCCATGCCGGTTGGGAGCCGAAACCCGTCGAGGGCGAACAGCTTTCCCAGGTCTTCGTGCATAACTACCCAGCGCGCGACGACAAGGACAGCGCCCGCATCGCCCATGAGCTGACCAACTGGGCACTGGACCCGCAGAGCGAAGTGTCTCAGGAAAAGCGTGACGCCCTGCTGGCTGTGCTCAAGAAGCGGCTCTATGCCGATGCCCTGGACTATTTCTTTGTCCATATCCAGGACAAAGAGGAATTGCCAGCGGCCGATTCTATCTCCGCCTAGCTTCGCAACTTCAAATTCCCAGTGCCACGGCGACCGCGATAGGCTGGAAACTCCATTTCCCAGTGAGCGGCCAATAGCTACAATGGCCCTATGGTTATCCATACCCTGGCGTTGCTCGCCCACTTGGCCGGTGCGGAACTCGGCCCCTCTCCGGAACCAGCCGCCTACAGTCCTGAATGGTTCTACCAGATGGCCTTCGTCGATAGTCGCGACGGCTCCCTGGCACGCGGCCTGCGCAGCTTCTACGCCGGCGATTTTCGGGACGCCTGGGCCCAGACCGTAGGCTCCGGGATGCACGCTGCCGATCAGGCCTTGGCCCAAGGCTCCTTGGAACTTTCCATGGGCGCGCAGGCGCTGCTGGACGGACGTGCGGACAGTGCCAAGCTCCTATTCTTGCGCTGTGCCGATCACGGCATCCAAGCCATGGCCAGTGCCGAATACCCCAGCCAAGTGATGCGCTCGGCCATGTTGCGGGCCCGCTGCCAGTCGGTCCTTCCCGACCGCATCGCCGCCGCCCGCACCTTGGATGCGGCGGCCCGCGACCTTCCCGACCCCGCTGACGCCCAAGAGTACCTCTATGGCGCGGCCCGTCTGGAAGAGGATCTCGGCCGTCCCGATTCGGCGCGCACGCTGTTCCGCAAGGCCTACGAGAAGCACCCCGTCGGAGAACTAGCCGCCCAGTCGCTCTTGGCCCTCTCCGTCCTGGAAGAGCGGCGCGGCCAGCCGTCCTTGGCCTTGACAGAAATCGTCAAGGTCCGCGAGATCCCGGGGCTTGAAGCCGGCACCCGAGCCCAAGCGGCCGTACTGGAAGGGCGCTGCCTGATGGAATCCGGCGACACCGCCCGCGCCCGCCTGCGCTGGATGCCGGTGACAAGCGCCCTGTCCAAGGGCGACACGACCCTTGCGGACAGCAGCGCCGCCGCCGAAGCGCTCTGGCGCATGGGCGATCTCGCCTCCCGCGATGCCGACGGCATCCTCTTCAACGCCCCCGACCGCGCCGCACGTACCCTGGCGCATGCCCGACGCCGCGACAAGATGGACGAAGCCTTCGGCTATTGGTACCAATCACTGGCGCTGATGGAGTATCCGTGGAGCGCGCTCTCCATCCGCGACATCGGCACCACCATCGAGCACTACGCCGACGCCGTGGCGCACCAGAGCTTCGACGCCAAGACCGACACCGACCGTGCCGCCAGCGAAATTCGGCTGCAGAAGAAGTTGCCCGCCATCTTCCAGTCGGCCGGGCGCATCTACAAGCGTCAGATCATGCTGGCCCGCAGGAGCGGCGACGGCACCGGCATCGGGCTGCAATCGGGACAGGGACTGGCCCGCACCTGGTGGCAGGCGGCTCGCAGTCAGCGCGAGGCGGCTCGTCTGATTCGCATTTCGCCACGCCCCTATGGAGATCCGGCATCGCTTGCCTGGTACGAGACACAAGTCGACAGCGCCGCACGGCTAGAACTGTGGCGCGGCAAAACGGCAGCCCGAGAAGGCCTGCAGGAACTGGCCCGCTGGGAACAGTTGCAGTGGCCGGAGACCGACAGCCTCAAGGCTTTCCTGGGCGATTCCGCTGCCGACTCGATCGTCTCCATCGGGACGCGCGAGCGGCTTCTGTCCGAGGGCAACGAAGCTCCCGTAGACCAGGACTTCACGCCGCTGCAGTGGCGTTGGAAGATCCAGGAAGCGCGGCGCTTGCAGCGCGAGACAGTTCTTGACATCCGCATCCTGCGCGCCCGCCTGGAGGGACAGTGAGTTCCTCAGGCACGTCCCGCCACTTTGCGGCGCTGGACATCGGTTCCAACTCCTTCAACCTCTCGCTGGTGCGCATCCGCGAAGATGGGCAGTGGGAAATGGTCGGACGCCACAAGGAGACGGTCCGGCTGGCGCACGACCTGGATGCCGATGGCGAACGCCTGTCTCCGGAAGCCATGGATCGAGGCGTCGAGGCGTTAGGGCGCTGTCTCGAATACGCCCGCGGCTACGACGCCCCGGTGCGCGCCGTGGCCACTTCTGCGGTGCGCGAAGCCCGCAATCGTCAGGAGTTCTTGGATCGCGTGCGCGCCGCCTATGGCCTGGAAGTGGAAGTCGTCTCGGGACACGAAGAGGCGCGCCTGATCTGGATGGGTCTGCAGGCCGACCCGACGCTTTCCCAGCGGCGGGCCTTTTCCTTCGACATCGGCGGCGGCAGCGTAGAATTCTGCGTGGGCACCGGCGAAGACCTCCAATTCGCCAGTTCCTTACCTCTGGGCGGCGTACGGCTTGCAGGTCGTTTTTTCCCCGACGGAGACGTCTCCCCCAAGGCTCTCAAGCAGTGCCGCGAATGGGTACAAGGGCGCCTTGAACCCATCGTACGGGCGCTGCGGACTTTTCGTTGGGACTTGAGCCTAGCCACCGCCGGGACCGTGGGCGCCCTGATGCGCATGGTGGTGATGCGCCGCGAGGGCCACGTGCCACTCCGCCTTTCTGGCAGTTGCGCCACCGGCGAAGAGTTGCTGGCGGTGTGCCGCGAGGTCTGCGCCACCCGTTCCGTCAAGGCGCGACGCAAGCTTCCCGGCATGGACGAAAAGCGCGCCGACATCCTCCCCGCCGGCGCCGTGGTAGTCGAGACGCTGGTGAAGTCTCTCTCTCTCACGAATCTTGAATGGCGCGACTCCGGAGTACGCGAGGGCGTCGTTCGCGACTACCTGGAGCGGGAGTCGCATGTGGGCAAGGCGCCCGAACTCGGTTCCTGGCGGCGGCGCGGCGTCACCTCCCTGGCCGACTCCTTCTCGCTGGACCGCGATCACGATCGCCAGGTGGAACGCCTGTCGCGCGAACTCTTCCTGCAGCTTTCTGAGCCTCTGCGCCTGGACGAGAACGCCGGTGAGCTGCTGGAGGCCGCCGCCCAGCTGCACGAGGTGGGGCTGCGCATCGGCTTCGACGAGCACCACAAGCACAGCTACTACGTAGTGCGCCACAGCCACCTTTTGGCAGGATTTGTCGACCGCGAGATCGAGATGATCGCCCAGGTGGCCCGCTACCACCGGAAGAGCCACCCCAAACCCTCGCACCCGCAGTGGATGGCCCTCTCGGAGACCGACCGCCGCATCGTCTCGTGCCTTTCGGGCATTTTGCGAGTGGCCGACGGACTTGATCGTCGCCACCAAGGCGCCGTCGCGGGAGTGAAGGCGCACCGCGGCGAAGGCGGCTGGGTGTTGGTGGTACAGGCCCGCAATGGCGACGAGACGGGCATGGAGATCTGGGCCGCTGATTCCAAGAAGGCCCTGCTAGAAGAATGCCTCGGAGGTCCCGTCACCCTGGTGCCGGCCGCGTGAAGGGAAGCGCCCCCCTGCCCACGGCGGAGTTCCGGCGCATCGCCCGCGCCTTCGGTTGGAGTCGCGACCCGTCCCTGGTTGGGGACGACGCCGCGGTGCTTGCCGACGGCACCGTGCTGTGCTGCGACGCTCTGACGGAATCTGTCCATTTTCGGTTTGACTGGTCGAAGCCGGCCGACGTCGGCTGGAAGGCCGTGGCCGCGAACGTCGCCGACTGCCTAGCCATGGGCGCCCGCCCCGAAAGCGCCGTGTGGAGCGTAGGCATGGGCCGCGACTGGGAAGAGAAGATCTTCGCAGGGCTCGCCAAAGGGGCTTTGGAGGCTTGCCGTACCTTTGGCGTGAAGCTGGTAGGAGGCGACACGGTGCGCACCGCCGCCACGGGATTCGTGAGCCTTGCCATGACGGGACGTTTGGTGGCCAAGCCCTGGCCGCGCAGCGGTGCGCGTCCGGGCGACCTGCTGGTGCTGCTCGGGACCACCGGCCCTTCGGCAGCCGGTCTCTGCGTCTTTCGTAAGGAGGCGCGCGGCCACAATGCCCTGCGCAAGGCCCATCAGCGCCCACAGCCACCGCTAGAGCTATGGGAGCGGAGCCTGCGCCTGGGGGTGCACGCCGCCATCGACATCTCGGACGGCCTTTCTAGCGAGACCCATCACCTGAGCGTGCAGTCGCGGGTCAAGATCGTATTGGAGCGTCCGGCCCTGGCTCCCTCGCCAGAACTAGAGGAAGCCGCCGAGAAGCTCGGCGAAAGCGCCTGGGATTGGGTGCTGCACGGCGGCGAAGATCACGCCCTGCTGCTTTCGGTGCCGGCGCGGGCGGCCTGGAATCTGCCCATGGGAGCCCGCGTGATCGGGCGGGTGGAGGACGGCAAGGGCGTGGTGCTGGAAGATCCATCGGGGCGGCGGCGACGCTTGGCCGCCCAAGGTTGGGCGCACAGCTGACTGCCGTTCTACCTTTCTCCCCATGCTTCTCCAGATCGTCGACTTTGCGCTGCATGTGAACGTCCACCTCGCGCAGCTCTTCCGCGACTACGGCACGCTTCTTTACGCCATCCTCTTCCTGATCATCTTCTGCGAGACGGGCCTCGTCTTCACGCCGTTCCTGCCCGGCGATTCTCTGCTCTTCGCCTCGGGCGCCCTGTGCGCCAGTTCCCAAGGGGCGATCCACCTCCCGACTCTCCTTGTGGTGCTGTTCCTGGCTCCGCTCCTGGGCGACCAAGCGAACTACTGGACGGGGCGATTGCTAGGCTCGCGCCTGCCCTTTGATGACAACAACCGCGTGCTCAAGAAGAAGCACCTGTTGCGGACGCAGGAGTTCTACGCCCGCCACGGCGTCTACACCATCATCCTGGCCCGCTTCGTGCCCATCGTGCGCACCTTTGCGCCCTTCGTGGCCGGCCTTGGCCGCATGCACTGGCCGCGCTACACCGCCTTCTCGGCGCTGGCGGCGGCGCTCTGGGTGTTCGGCTTCACCTTGGTGGGCTGGAAATTTGGCTCGCTTCCGGCCATCCAGAAGAACTTCACCCACGTGATCTTAGGCATCATCTTCGTCTCCATCCTGCCGATGCTGGTGCAGGCCCTGCGCAGCCGCAACAAGCGATGAAACTCCGCAAAGGAATGGGCTTTGCCGCCCTGGTGACCATGGGGTCAGTGTTGCTCTCGCGCGTCCTGGGGCTTGGGCGTGAGGCGCTTTTGGCGCAGCGCCTGGGAACCGGCCTTGAGGCCGACGCCTACGCGGTGGCCTTCATGCTGCCCGACCTCCTCAACACTCTGCTTGCAGGAGGCTTCCTCTCCATCTCCTTTTTGCCGCTTTTTGTCACCACCGGCAAGAACCAAGATGACGCCGCCGCCGAGCGCTTCCTGGGCGGCGTCCAGCTGCTGCTGGGAGGCTTCGGCCTTCTGGGCGTCGGCCTTCTCTGGATCTTCGCCGAGCCGGCCATGCGCCTTTTGCAGCCGGGCCTGGCACACTCGCCTTCGCTGGCACGCGCCGTCCACCTCTCGCGCATCCTGCTTCCCGCCCAAGCGGCCTTTTTGCTCGCCGGAGCCTGGAGCGGAGCTCAGTACGCCAAGAAGCGCTTTCTCTTCCCCGCCCTGGCACCGCTTGTCTACAACGGCGGCATCATCGCCGGCGGCTGGTTCCTGGCCCCCTGGCTCGGCGCCGAGGGCTTTGCCTGGGGCGTCCTAGGTGGCGCCTTCCTGGGGCACTTCGCCATGCAGGCCCTGGGCGTGCATGCCGCCGGCATCCGCTGGCGTCTGCCGGGACCCGAAGAAATCCCCAAGCTCAAGAGCTTCGTGTGGCGCACCCTGCCGCTGATGGTCGGCCTCACGCTAGGCTTTTCGTCCGAATTTCTGCTGCGCCGCATGGCGGGGTACCTCGGCACCGGCTCGGTGGCCGAGGCCAACTACGCCTTTCGGCTCACCATGGTGCTGGTGGCCTTCTTCGGGCAGGCGGCGGGCGTGGCCTCCTATCCGTACCTGGTGGAGCTCGCCGCCGCGGGCCGCGTCCGCGAACTGAACGGACTGCTCGCCGGTTCCCTGGAGCGCCTAATCGCCTTCTTGCTGCCGGCAAGCGTGGTGGCCGCGGTGCTCGCCCCGGGACTCGTGGCCTTTGCTTTCCAGCGCGGCCATTTCGGCCCCGATGCAGCCGCCATCGTCACCCGACTCTTCCGCATCCAGGTGTGGTGCGTGCTCCCGTGGTGCGTCCAGATCGTCTTTGCCCGCGCCCTCTACGCCCGCGACCGCTTCTGGTCCAGCGCCGTGCTCGGGACAATTCTTGTCGGAATCAGCTGGCCGCTGTGGTCGCTCATGGCGCGCTTCTGGGGCAAGGAAGGCGCCAGCGCCGGCCTCGTGCTCCTGGTGAGCCTAGAGGCCTTGGGCTACGCCCTCTTCTGGATGAGAAGCTACCCGGGCGAGTTCCCGTTGCGACAGATCTTGTCAAAACTTCCCAAGTCGCTCCTGCTTTCCCTGATGTCCGGGCTCCTGGCCCTGGACGTGACCGAGAGCCTCTCGGGCTCCTCGCTTTCCCGGCTGGTGCTCGGCGGTGCCGCAGCGGTGGCCTTCTACCTGGTGGCGGGCATGGCGTGGGGGCTCGAGGAGCTCGATCCGGTGCGCCAAAAATTGTCGCGTCTCTCCAGCCGTCTCATCAAGCGCGGCTGAGCGGCTGAGATCTTTCCTGGGCGCCTGCCCCGAATCGGGGCACCGGGCTGCCTGCCGGGCCCCCGCCCGCCGAATTGGATCGGGTATGCCCGATCCCTACGGTGGTGGCGGGTGTCCCGGGCCTATCGGCCGGCATCCCTGGCTCGTTAGCGATTGCGTGCCGTTAGATCGATGCCGATGACGTCGATTGCATTGATGTCCGGGTAACGGTCTTGAATGGACTCCCAATGACGTTGCAATGCAGGTATCAGCGCATCAAAGCCAAGACGCTGACCATCGATTTCCCAATGTCGTCCGGTGTCTTGATTGACCAAGAGGAAGATGCCTCGCGAAGAGCGGCGATCTCGCAGATAGTCACCACAGAGCTGATTTTCGAGCCGTTCTATCAATTGATTGCCTGTCCATCGATTCGCCAGCTTGAGTTCAATGGGAACGGGTTCGTCGAAGTGAGTGCCGTTCATACGGAGATCCGGTCGCTTGCCATCCGCAAGCTCTTCCTCTGGCACTACATGATATCGGCTGCGAGACTGCTGTCGAAGGGTGTTGCCAATAAACTTGCGAACCTCAGTCTCCTTTTGATTAAGAAGCACGCTGGCGATGCTTTGGTCCCCGTTTTCCCAATCCTCCTTCAGATCAAGGAGCCGCAACTTGGCAAACTCCGCGAGGTCTTTGTGGGTTTCCGGGGTGCGCTCCAAATGCGTATAGAATTCCCGAACGTTGGCGGAAGACCAAAGAGGAATGTCGCCCTCCTGCTCGGCTTTGGACAAGGCGCTCTTGCGGATCCACTCTCGCATGTGCGGTAGAGGAGCCTCCTCTGCTATCTCACGGAGCGCGTTATAGGCATCCTTTCCAGGCAGCTTCTCCAGACGTCCGAGAATCGCATGCCTGGCATCCTGGGCGTAATCGCGCAACCCAGGTGAGTACACGCCACCGTCCGCACGATCGATGTCGTCCGCAATGCGGACGTAGCGATGCGCCAAGAGATACAGCTCCTTCAGGTGCCGAGCTTCCTCGAACGCGTCGCGGGCGATGATGGCACTTGCGCGGCGATTGCCTGTGATCCTCGTGATGCAATGCATCACGAACTCCGTCTGATGCGAGGGATCGCCGGCTTCTTGGATCCGCTTCTTGAAGGCATCGATGGCCTTGCCTGGAGATACGCCGATCCAGGCGGCATGCCAACTCGCGGCCATCTCGGAGGTCCCTGGGATTTCTTGACACTTCCTGTCACACAGCTCCGCGATCGTCTCGCTTTCCAGATTCGATTCCCTGAGGATCTTCAGGAGCGAATCGAGACTTCCTTGGCGCTTGGGCTCGCAGGTTTCGAGCAGCTCATGAAGACGGGGAGCCAGCCAATCCCATGCCCATTGCCCTGACCAGGCCAGTCGATCGATGATGTGATTCAATGAGCTGGATGCCGTCTCCTGCGACAGCTCGTAGCGAATCTCCTGCATCAGGAAATTCCCGACCACATCGGGGAAGCGTTCAAACAGGCCGGGATACCAGGCAGGAAACCCATTGAGTTCGAAGGACGCGTAACGACAGGCGCGCACCGCATCTTCCGGGATCAAGGAGGTCAACCAATCAGGATCCTCCTTGGATTCGATCGCAAGCCCCGACAGTCCAATGATGACAGAATATGTCGTTTGATTTGGCCCCGCTCCTTCGGAGCGGATCTGCGGCACGTGATGGCGCCATAGGGAGACTGCCGCATCGCGATAGAAGCGTGCGACATCGTTGCCGAATTCTGGTTCCAGAGCGCGCCAATCGGCAAAGGAGTAGCTGGTATGGGATGACTGGCCCTTAGGGCAGACTTGATAAAGGTTGATGACTTCGCTCGTGAGGGTGCCAGGATTGTCAGAGTTTGCCTTGCGATGCGTCTCAAGATTGGTGCGAAGAGCCCCGAAGTACTCGTCCCGATCACGCCTTTCCTTGGCTTCCCTCTCCTTCTGCTCCTTCTGCCAAAGCATTGCCTCTTGCTTCCAGGCTTGTTCTGCATCAGGCTCGGGGGGGGCGAGGTACTGTTCCAGAAGCGTCGTTAGTTCCTGACTTGGCGATGTCGCATTCCTGAGTTGTTCAAGCCATTCCTCTGGCCTTCCCGCATTGTGGTAAAGCCGAAACGCCAAGGACAATGCAACGGCGCGATCATCAGGAGTTTCCTTGGCCGCGATGGCTTCAAGCATCCTGGAAAAGGAAATGGAGCCGGGTTGAAACAGCGCCTCATAGGCCACTTGCAACCAGCTTGTGAGTTGCTCCGATGGCTTCATCAATCTCCTCGTCTGGCCGATGCATTCCCAGAACAAGAGCTCATTCAATTGCGGCCATTCCGCGATCAAGTTGCGCAGTTCCTGCTTGAGTTCGGTGATCTCTGAACCCATGTACTTGGCAGTCTCATGGCGCAGAAGCGTGGACATTGCTGCCCGACCAAGGGCCTCGGGATGCCGAACCCGGATCAGTCGGGCAACGGCCTCACATGCGGGCCCCAAGAGCCACAGATGCCGCCCCGGCAAATCGCCAAACTCGGTGGGGAGCGTCTCCGTGCCCAGAAGGCGATCAAATGCCAGAAGCAGCGCAGGCAGATGCTCTTCCCGTAACCTTTCGACATAATCTGTCAATTCATGCCCCAACTTGTCGTAGGAATGCGCCTTCGAGGCTTCGCACCGTTCCAATGCCCGACCTATCCAGGCGCTTTCATCCATGTCCGGCGGAAGGCCCTCGACTAGAATCGACAAGGTCTCCCGATCCACCGTGGAGATCGATTCCAGGTACCATTCGCGCAGCTCGTGAAGCTGGCCCTCCTTGCCGATCGCATTCGCGGCAATCCACCCCCAACGGCCAACGTCTGGGGACATCGTCTCCCCACGAACGATCTTGTCGACCTCACCCCATACTCCGGAGAGCTTCCCTCTCCAGACGAGCTGGAGCAGGAACTCGAGGACGGGATCGCAGCCTGCATGCCGCACGAACGCGGATCGAACAGATTCCGTCAGATCTTCCTGAGCGAAGCGCGCAAGGTACGCCGCTGTCCCCGGCCATTTGTTGCAGAGTCCTTGGGCGATCCGTTCGCATATACGTTCGAGGGCATCGCGCCGGATCGCAGCGGAGAGACTGGCTGGATCGCCGCCCTCCAGGAAGAGCTCCGGCGCACGCTCCTGTACGAGTCGGCAGATCCGTTCATCCATGTGGACGAGCCAAGGAAGGATCGGGCGAAGAGCGGGCGCAACGATCGCCTGACAGTATTGTTCCCGGAAGAACAGGGCTTCGACATTGCGACGCGATCCGCCCTTGCTCAGCAGGTGTGCAAACCACTCCGCCGTCAGGTATTCGCGAGCGGAACGGTGATGGAAGCGGACAGTCCCATAGGTCTCTTGATCGAAGATCGGCCGTATCAAGAGTGCTGCGCGGTCTTTGCCATCCCACTCCGGGAGCAGCTCCTCGATATCGAGGCCATTGCGATGCTTCACGGAATCAGGAACAAGGATCTCCTGACAACGACACAAGGTCACAGCGGCGGCAAGAGTCTTTGCAGCTTGATGCGCCCTGTTCCAATCGAGACGAAGTATGCGATCTCGATCTTGATCACGCTCCCGGAGGCGCATCTTGACGTTTTCCCGCATCATATCGAGACGGGAACCGAATCGCTTTTGGCTGTGCCACTGCGCGAACAATTCAAGCAGGTCAGCTGGACGCGAGTGATACATGGCCTCGCCGACAAGATCCAGGGCATTGAGGAAGCCGTTCAGGTCTTCAAGGCCATGGGCCTTTGCGAAGATCGTGACCTGCTCGCGACTTAGGTCTTCCAGAGTGACGAACTGATACTTGCCGCCTGCCGTACTTGGCGGTACGGGCTTGCCTGAGTTGTCAGAAGTCGCTCCATCCTCCTGTGATGATGGAGGAGGACAGGGAATGTGCGCTTCGCAAAGGCTTAGGTCCGAAACAGGGCGCCATTCGCTGGCTCGGCTGGTCAAGACGATGCGTACCCTTGGGCCCGCATCGGCAAGATGCCGCTTGACGGCACGGATGGCTCTTTCGAAGTCCTTGGGGGATTGAAGCCTCGCTTCATCGACCGAATCCAGGAACAGCCACCCGCATTCCCCTGTTCGCCGCCATGCTTCGAACTCTTCGAAAGATCCCTCCTCGAGAGCATCCTCAATATCTGTGTTCAGGTTTTCCAGGCGCAAGAAGAAGGCGGCCTTGCCTTCATACCTCAAGCGCCGTGCCGCTTCGCGGATCTCCTTGGTCTTTCCCGACCCGGCCTCAGAAAGAATGACAACTCGTGGCCATTCGAGCAGTTCGCTCCAAGGAATGGACTTACCATAGGCGGAAGCTGGATCAAAGCGCTGACTGTCTTCAGTGATCCCGTGATCCCGGAGGATCTTGAAGGTCCTGCCCAGATCAACAAAATCTTGAGCCTCCAATCGGGTCATGGCTTGAGGCACAGCTCTAGCCGCGGCACCCCCAGTTCGTCCCCCAGTTTTGAGAGAAACAGCTGATCGTCAGCTCGCTCGGAGGTTTCGTTAGTCTCCCAGCGCGCGATAAAGTCAGGGATAGCCATGATGGAGGGAAAGGTAGAACCGGCAGGCGCCCCCTCCCCGAGGCAACGGCTCAGCGCCAAGATGTGCCAAAAACAAAAAAGAGCCGAAATCTTGCGATTCCGGCTCTTCCAGTGCCCAAGAGAAGACTTGAACTTCCACAGCCTTGCGGCTACTAGTACCTGAAACTAGCGTGTCTACCAATTCCACCACCTGGGCGTCTCTTAACAAGAGGGAAGAAATTAATGCCAATCTCTAGAGCTGTCAAGGCCTGAGATCGGAGCTGGCGAGGAAAGCCGTAAATAAGGCTGACGGGATGCGCGGGGCTTGGGGCGCAGCGCCCAGGAGAAAGGGGAGCGGCGCAACCGCGTGCGCCGCGCGGGGGAAGGCTTTCCCCCGACCCCTCCATATACAGTACCTGCAAAGTTCTGTATCTTTGAGTTATGCCAAACCAGGAACAGATCCTAGAAGCCCTCAAAGCCGTCCAGGACCCAGATCTGCACAAGGACATCGTCACCCTCGGATTCGTGCGCAACCTGCGCATCGAAGGAACCAAGGTGGATTTCGACCTCGTCCTCACCACTCCCGCCTGCCCCGTCAAGGACCGCCTGAGCGAGGAAGCCGAAGCCGCCGTCAAGGCGCTGCCAGGCGTGGAACAGGTGGAAGTGCGGCTCTCGTCCGCCCCCTCGACGCACCAGCCCGACAAGGCCAATGCCCTGCCCGGCGTGCGGCATGTGATCGCCATCGCCTCGGGAAAAGGCGGCGTGGGCAAGAGCACCGTCACAGCCAACCTGGCCTGCGCTCTCGCATCGCTTGGCGCCACCGTGGGAGTGCTCGACGCCGACATCTACGGCCCATCCCAGGTGATGATGCTGGGCGTCTCCGACGAACCAGAAATCGACGACAACAAGCGGCTCTACCCGCCGCTCGCCCACGGCCTCAAGGTCATCTCCATGGCCATGTTCTCAGGCAGCGACGAGGCGGTGGTGTGGCGCGGTCCCATGGTGAGCCAGATGGCCCAGAACTTCGTGCGCCAGGTAGAATGGGGAACCCTCGACTACCTGCTCATCGACATGCCCCCCGGGACCGGCGACGTGCAGCTCACGCTGTCGCAGAGCGTGCCGCTGGCCGGGGCAGTGATCGTCTCCACGCCGCAGGACGTGGCGCTCCTGGACGCCCGCAAGGGGCTCAAGATGTTCGAGAAGGTCTCGGTGCCGGTGCTCGGCATGGTGGAGAACATGTCGGGATTTGTCTGCGACGGCTGCGGCAAGCGCCACGACATCTTCAAGAGCGGCGGCGCCGAGCGGGTCTCGCGCACCCTCGGGGTCCCCTACCTGGGCTCCATTCCCATCGAGCCGGCGGTGGCCCAGTGCGGCGACGCAGGCGTGCCGGCGGTGCTTGCCCACCCCGAGAGCGAGAGCGGGAAACAGTTTCTGTCCATCGCCCAGGGGCTGGTGCGCAGCCTCTCGGTACTAGATGCCACCAAGGACACCGGGCTGACAAATTCCGTCATCGAGTGGGATTCCCTCCCCGAAGAGGAGCTAGCATGAGCCCCCAGCCCCTAAAGCTGCACCGCTACCAGGGAGACTTCCTGGGAATCGACTGGAGCGACGACAAGCAGAGCGTCTTCCCCGCCCGCTGGCTGCGCGGCCACTGCCCCTGCGCCGAGTGCGTGGACGAGTGGACGGGCAAGCGCCTGGTGGGCGAGGCCGAGGTGCCCTTCAACGTCCGTCCCACCGCCATCGTGCCGGTGGGACGCTACGCCCTTTCCATCCACTGGAACGACGGCCACGAGTCGGGCATCTACGGCTACGACTACCTGCGGAAGCTTTCCACCGAGTACGCCGCGGCCTCTGCGGAAAGCAAGCCCGCCTGCGGATCCAAGGGCGGATGCGTCCCCGACTAAAGGTGAATTGAACCTTCCGGGCATTTTGCGCGACCTACCTTTCCATGCATGGATCTCGTCGTGTGCTCAACCGAAGCGGCTCGCATCATCGCCACCCCCTTGTGGGGGCTGGACCTCATCGTGCTGGTGGTGGCCACCGCCGTGCTGTGGTGGTACCTGAAGGGCAGGAAGTGAAGAGGAGAATGCATCGTGGCATTCTGGCTTTTCTTCTCCTTTCGATCGGCATGAGCGGCTGCGCGCTCTTCCAACTGGGCGCCCCGGTGGACGGAGGCTACGTCGCCCAGCACGGCAAGCTCCGCGTCGAAGGCATTCAGCTCGTCGACAGCCACGGCGAGGCAATTCAGTTGCGCGGCGTCAGCCTCTTCTGGATCCTGTGGCACGAGGAGAACCTCAAGTCCTCGGCCGTCCACTTCATGGCCAAGAACATGGGCACCAGCGTGCTGCGCATCCCGGTGCCAGCCAAGGACTACGCCAACGCATCGTCCACCTACGACGCCCAGGTCTCCACCATCCTCGGCTGGGCCCGCGACAACGGCATGTACGCCATCATCGACTGGCACATGGAAGACAACCCCCAGGCTTACCACGACTTGGCTTTGAAGTTCTGGGAGAGGATGGCCAAAAGCTACGCCAACGACCCGCACGTCTTCTACGAGATTTGCAACGAGCCCACCGGCGCCGGCTGGGAAGAGGACATCGTCCCCTACGCCAAGGACGTGATCGCCCGCATCCGCAAGTACGATACCTCCACCGTCATCATCGTGGGGACCCCGGAATGGTCGCGCAAGATCGTCTTCGCGGCCCGCGCCCCGCTCACCGTCGACGCCGACGGACGCCCTGTGAAGAACATCATGTACACCTACCACGGCTACGCTGCCACCCACGGCATGAAATCTGATGTGGAGCCTTACATCGACAAGATCCCCATCTTCAGCACCGAGTGGGGTGTGAGCGAGGCCTCGGGAAGTGGTCGCCAGGATTTCGCCAAGTCGCGCGAGTTCGTGGAATTCCTGCGCGACAACCCCTATCAGAAAGTGAGCTGGTGCCAGTGGTCGTGGGTGGACAAGCGCGAGACCTCGGCACTCTTGGAACCAGGAACGGGCGGCTATTCCTGGCAGCTCTCGGCAGCGGGCGATTCCAACGCCGTTTGGGCCTCGCATCCTTCGGGACTCAGCTTTCCAGGCTGGAAGCCGGCCCCGCGCCGCGACGAGAGCGAAAGCCACGAACAGACGCCGCCGGGAACCCGCACTGGCCGCTCCCGGGATTGATGCGGCAAAGTACCTTTAGGGAATGAACGAAGACATCCAGGAAATCGAAGACCTCGCCGCCGTCGTACTCGTCCCGCGGGCGCCGTTTCGCGACTGGCTGGCCCAGACCTCGCCGGAACTCTCCGACACGGCCACAGAAGTGCTGGCCGAGACCATGACCCAGCCGGTATTGCTCATCCCCCAGCCCCAGGACGAGGACGAAATCCAGGACTTCCTGGAACCTCGCAAGGTGAAGCTCTTGGAGCGCGAGCTGACCGAATGGTGCGAGGACACCTCCAAGTGGCCTTCTCCGCGCACCCCGGCGCTCTTCGACGAATGGATCGAAGTGCGCTTCCACGGCGAAGTCTCGGTGCTGGGAGGAGAAGAAGACTGATGGAATCCTGGCCCGCCGCCGTCGATCGGCTGGCGCGCGAGCTGGGACGTCTGCCCGGGATCGGTCGACGTTCGGCCGTGCGCCTGACGCACCACCTGCTGCGCTGTCCCCCGGAGGAAGCGCTGGCGCTTTCGGAGGCGCTCACGCAAGCGCGTGCGCAAGTGCGCCCCTGCGCGCGCTGCGGCGGCTACGCCGAGGACGAATTTTGTCCTCTGTGCCGCGACCCGCGCCGCGATCAGGGCCTCGTCTGCGTCGTGGAAAAGCCCTCGGATATCTCGCTCTTTGAGGCCACTGGACGCTTCCAGGGGCTTTATCACGTGCTGGGAGCTTTGCTCTCGCCGCTTGACGGCGTCGGCCCCTCCGAGATGGGTGCCGAGCGCCTGCGCCGCCGCCTGGAGGCCGAAGCCGTGCGCGAACTGGTGCTGGCGGTCCCCGCCTCCACCGAGGGCGAAGCCACCTCTCTCTACCTGGCCCGCCTGGCCCAATCCCTGGGTGTGCGCACCACGCGCCTGGCCCGGGGCCTTCCCGCCGGCGGCGGGCTCGAATACTCAGACTCCCTCACGGTCCTTCAGGCCTTTGAAGGAAGGATTCCCGCATGAACCCGTTCACTCCCGAGGGCCGCATCGCCCTGCCGGCAAGCTTCGTGCTGGGCGCCGTGTCGCCCGCACAGTTCCCCGACGACGGGCTGCCGCAAGTGGCCTTCGCCGGCCGCTCCAACGTGGGCAAGTCCACGCTGCAGAACACCATCCTCTGCCGCAACGGCCTGGTGCGCACCAGCTCCACGCCGGGGCGCACTCGCGAGATCAACTTCTTCAAGATCGCCGAGGTCGGCTACTTCGCCGACCTTCCGGGCTTCGGCTACGCCCGCGGCGGCGACAAGGCAAGCGGCGCCTTCGCGAGCCTTGTGGGACAATATCTGTCACAGGAAAGCGTCCCGAACCTGCTGGTGTACCTGGTGGACGCACGCGTCCCCGACTCCGAAGTCGACAAAACCTGTCTCGGACGAATCCTGGAAGCGGGCGTCCCCTGCCAGGTGGTGCTTCATAAGATTGACCAAGCCAAGCAGGCCCAGCGCCACGCCGCGAGAATCGCGGTGCGCGCCCTCTGCGGCGACTCGCCAGTGCTGGAGGTGAGCTCCCTCAAAGGTATCGGCATCGCGGAACTCTCTCGCATCGTCCTCTCAGGCCTGGGAGTCGCCGAGGCCCAATGAGCCAGCTTCCCGCACGCATCCTGGAAAGGATTGGCGAAGCGGTCGCGGACTCCCTGTTCGGGAGAATCGCCAAATTGTGGCTGCGCACCTCTACCTGCATGTTCAAGGGGCCGCACGCCACCAGTCGCCAGGTATGGGACATCCTGGTGCAGCAGGTCCACTTCACCGGGGTGGAGGCCGCCCCCATTGCCATGGGGTTGGCTCTGCTCCTGGGCGGCGTGACCATCGTGGAGGCGGCCACGGTTATGCCCCGCTTTGGATCGGGCGACTACCTGGGAGCCGTCATGGTGCTAGTGGTGCTGCGCGAACTTTCTCCCCTGTTCGTGGCCTTCTTGATTGCCGGTCGCTCGGGGTCGGCACTGGCAAGTTTCCTCGGGACCATGAAGGTGGGCCAGGAGATTGACGCCCTGGAGACCATGGGAATCGACCCGGTGCGCTTCCTGGTGTTTCCGGCGCTTCTCGGCTGCACCATCGCCACGCTTTGCCTCTCGCTCCTCTTTAGCACCGTGGCGATCCTGGGAGGCTACCTGGTGGCGGCGCTCTTAGCCAGCGTCTTTCCGCAGTTTCTGGCTCTGCAGCTTCCCTTCTTCGTCTTCCTGGAAAAGATGGCCTCGGCGCTGACGGCGGCCGACCTCGCCATCCTCGTGCTCAAGCCCATGGTCTTCGGCGCCTTGGTCGCCCTGATCGCCTGCTACCACGGCCTTTCCCTGGGCATCTCGCCTCACGAAGTGCCCCAAGGGACGCGGCGCGCAGTCGTCCAGTGCCTGGTGGCAATTGTGGTGATCGACGGCATCTTCGCCGCGCTCTTCGTGGTCCCCCAGCTTGCGAGCATGGTGCCATGACAGCTCCCCAGGAATGGCTGTGCGAGGCCCGCGGGCTCAGCTTCGGCTGGAAGGCCGGGGACATCCTGCTGGAAGACATCAATCTGACGGTGGCTCCGGGCGCCTTTCTGATCATCACTGGCGAGAGCGGCCGCGGCAAGAGTACGCTGCTGCGCCTCTTGGCCGGCCTGGAACGGCCCTGGGGAGATCCCTTGGAAAAGGTCTTCTTCTTCGGTGAGGACATCTGGGAGGTGCGCCCCGAGCGGCTGCGGCAGCTGCGCCGCCAGACGGGATTTGTCTTCCAGAACTCGGCACTGCTTTCAAACATGACCATCACCCAGAACATCGCCGTGCCGCTGCGCTACCACACCACCCTTTCAGACAGGGAGATCGCGGACCGTTGCCGCTTCTGGATCGACCGCCTACTGCTCACGGGCCACGAAGACAAACGCCCGGCGCTCCTGTCGCTCGGGATGCAGCGCCGCGCCGCGGTGGCGCGGGCTATGGCCATGGAACCGCGCCTGCTCTTCATGGACGAACCGCTCTCGGGACTAGACGCCCGCAACGTCGAGACCATGCTCTCGCTGATCGCCAACCTGCGCGCGTTGCAGGATGTCGCCATCGTGATGGTAAGCCACGACCTACAGCCAGCCAACCTCCTGGGCGGGCTGGTGAGTTTGTTGCTCGACCACCATCTGCGTCCTCCCAGAACGCTGACTGATTTGCTAAGATCTGAAGACCCCCGGGAACGAGATCTGATCCGATCCCAAGCGGGATTCAAGGAAAGTCGGAATGAGTCGTAAGTCCAATTGGGGCCAGCTGCTGCAGATCCACGAGATCCGCGTCCTCTTTGCAGGTGCCCTGCTTATCTCTTCCCTGCTTGTCATTGCGGCCTTGGTCGGAGGTTATCTCTACACTCATGCCGTGGGACGCCGAGAATTCAAAGCCACGGTGGCCTTTGACGACGGCACCGGCATTGGCCGCGGCACCAAGGTTCTCGTGCGCGGTGTGGAAGTCGGCTCCGTTGACGCCATCGACCTGAACCCGGACGGCCGCGTGATCATGACCCTAAAGATCCCGGAAAACTATCGCCACCTGATTCGCGTCAACTGGGTCTGCTACCCCATGCGCGACCGCAACATGGTCTCGGACCGCGTCCTGAACATTGACGACACGGCAACCGACCCGGTGCGTCGGCGCGAGAATCTCAAGCTCTTCCCCCCCATCTCGGCATCCGACCCGATCACCTTCAAGACCAGCACCGGCAGAGATGTGGAGTCAATGATGCAGATGGTGTCGAACCTCGCCAACCAGGCGCAGGGAACGCTCAATCGCGTCAACGAAATTCTCGACCGCGTCAGCGACACTTCGGGATCACTGGGACTGCTCCTCAATCGCAAGGAAGCTTACCTCACCGGCATGCAGGCTCTCCGCGAGACCAGAGGCGCCATCCAAGAGGCCCGCACGACGGTGGCGCAAAGCCATCAGGGAGTCGCCAGCTTCACGCACACAGGAGCGATGCTCGAACGGCGGACGCCGCTCTTGGTCGATTCGCTGCAGTTCCTGCTCTCATCGGCCACGCGTTCAGGCCTTGCCATCGAGCGTGTGGTCGGCCGCACCGATTCCATTGCGACCTCCACCCGGGACATGCTCGAACGGGCGAATGACCTGATCGACAATTCGGATCGCCTCATCGACGGTGCCTCCAAGACATGGCCGTTGCGTCCGATGCTGCGCAATTCCGGCTCCAAGACCGACCGGATTCCGGCGAGTCCGCTGCCATGAAAGCCCATATCCTGGTGCTGTTGGGGGCGGGAATTGCCATCGCGGCCACAGATCCAGGATGGCAGATTTCCAAGGCAAACCAGGAAATGGAAAGTGGACATCCGGAGCGCGCCTGGAAACGCTACCTCCGAGCCGAGGACGAGGCTTTGCGCCGAGCCGATCGAGAAACCTGGATTGCCGCGCGCTGCCAGCGCACGGAACTGCTCCTGCTCTCCGAAAATCTGACGGCGGCCGACTCCCTGCGTCCGCGCCTCTCGCCTCTTGGAGAGACGGCCATTGACTCGGCCCGCATCCATCTCACCGCAGCCCGAGTCTTGCTGGTCGCAGGCCACCTGATGCAAGCGCAGGAGGAGGCCTGGAGCGCCCGGCTGGCCGCACACAGTGCCGACGATGACGCCCTGGAAGCCGCCTGCTGGATTGCCCTTTCGCGCAGCGAGTTCCTGCAAGGAAAAGGCGTCGCGGCGCGGCAAAGCCTAGGACAGGCGCGCAATCTGGCCGACGATGAACCTCATCTGACTGCCCAAGCCGACCTGGAAGAGGCCAACCAACTTCCCGGCACCCCGGACAAGGCCTTGCGCCTCGTTCGCAAGGCCAAGGAAACCTTCCGCCAAGCGCACTGGCCCAGCGGCGTACTGCTGAGCCTGGAGCGGGAGGGGTTGCTCCTGGAGGCCTCAGGCCAGCGGGAGACGGCATTCCAAGCCTGGAGCGAGGCGGCCGAACTGGCTTCGCGCCTGAGTTTGGACGCAGCCCTCCGGCGGGCGCATGAGCATCTGCAAGCGCCTCCCCCCGCGGCACGCTGATCGCCCATCGTTAGCCACGCCGCGATCTGGAAGATTGGTACCTTTGCGTCAATGCCAGAGCACCGTTTCCTGCACGTCAACGCCGACTTCAAGGGCTCCCTGCGACTCGTACTCGCCATGATTCTTGAAGTGGCCGCAAACTTCCCGCGCATCTTGCGGCTGCGCAAGCTCTACCACAAGCGTCCGCGTTCCGAGGAGCCGACCGTGGTACTGATGGGCGACAACATGGACGCCACCCACGGCATCTCAGTAAGCACCGAGAGGATGGTCCACGACCTGCGGGCACGGGGAAAGAACGCCTTCATGCTTGGCATCTCGCACAGCCAGCGGCAGCCGGGAAGCCGCGCCCCCGACGGTTCCGTGCACATGATCCGCCCCGTCGTGGTGCAAGACCTCTTCGGGTATCCAGGACAAGAATTGTCTTTTCCATCCGTCACCGAGGTCTGCGAGCTCCTGGAGCGCATACCCGTGGATGTCGTGGAACTCGAAAGCCCCGGGATCTTCGGGCTGCTGATGATCGGCCTGGCCCCGTTCCTGGGCATCGCGGTGGTTCAGAACTACCGCACCGACATGATCAGCTACTATCGCGTGCTGCTCGGGAAAAATCCTCTGTTCGTGGGCTTCCTAGAGTGGTACACCCGCAGCTTCCTCATGTGCGGCGACCGCGTGGTGGTCCCGAGCCTTGCCTTCCGCGAGGATGTCGTGAGCTTTGGCCTCGCGCGCAGCAAGGTGGAGCAGCTGCCGCGCAGCGTCGAACTCGGCCACTTCAGCCCCGAGCACGCCGACCGCGAAGCCTGGACTTCCCGCGGCGCCCCGAAAGGCCCCATCGTGCTCTTTCTCGGACGCGTCTCGCGCGAAAAGGGATTGGAGACGCTCATCGCGGCCTGGCCAGAGATCCTGAAGGCCCGCCCCGACGCCGTACTGGGCGTGGTGGGAGACGGTCCTTTCCGCCAGGAGTTCGAGACGCGCATGGCAAGCCTCGGCCCGGCCGCATTCACCGGCATGGTGGTGGGCGACGAGCTTCCGAAGCTCGTGGCCGCCTGCGCGGTGCTGGCGTTTCCCAGCACCACCGACACCTTCGGCAACGCCGTTCTGGAGGCCTTGGCCTCCGGGGTTCCCGCCGTGGTCACCGACCAAGGCGGCCCCTGCGAAATCGTGCGGGACGGCTGCAGCGGCTTGGTGGTCCCTGGCGACGACGCACTAGCTCTGGCGCGCGCCGTGGTACGTCTGCTCACGGATTCCGAACTGCACGACAGCATGGCCCGCGCCGCCCGCACCCGCGCCGAAGAATACTCGCCAGACCAGGCCATCGCCCGCGAGTGGGAATTCTTCCGCGACATGCACGACTGCCATCGAAAGTGCAGCTGATGCTGCTTGACCTCGACATCCGCGACCTGGCGATCTTCGAAAAGGTCCACGCCGATGTCCCCGGCGGCTTCGTGTCGCTCACCGGCGAGACGGGCGCCGGCAAAAGCGTCTTCCTTTCTGCGCTGGATCTGTTGCGCGGCCAGCGGGGCGACGCATCGCTCGTGCGCCAGGGAGCCGACAAAGCCGTGGTATCGGCCCGCTTCAAGATCTCCGGCGACGATGCAACGCTCACCGCCCTGCTCGAAGAGTTGGGCGCCGAGGCCGAGGACGGCGAGCTTCTGATCTCCCGGGAGATCCAAGCCACCGGGCGTTCACGGGCGCGCGCCGGCGGCACCGGCGTCTCCCTCAAAGATTTGGCAAGGCTGGCCCGCCGCCTCTTCGACGTCCACGGACAACATTCCGAACAGCGCCTTTTCGACGAGTCCGAGCACCTGCCGGTGCTCACCCGTCTAGCCGGCGCCGCGGACCTCCTCACGCGCTACCAGAAGGCCTGGAAGGCCTGGCGCGAAGTGCTGGTGCGGATCCGCGAACTGGAAGAGCAGGCCGCCGAACTAGAAAAACGTCGAGATTTCCTGGAGTTCCAGTGGAAGGAACTGGATGAGGCCAAGCTCCGTCCCGACGAGGAAGACGCCCTCCAGGAACACCTGGCGCTCTTGGGACAGCTCGGGCAGGTGGGCGAATGGATGGGGCAAGTCCGCGGCGTGCTGCACGACGAGTCACCGCTCCATCGCGCCGTCGCCCAACTGGTGCGCCTTGGACAGAAATTGTCAAGTGCTGACCCGAAGCTCGCCCGCCTTCCCGACATCGTCGAACGGCTGAGCGAGGCCGCCACCGAAGCCTCGGGCCTAGTGGACGACTATGAACTCCCCCCCGAGGCCGACCCCGCCGAGATCGATCGCTGGAACGCACGCCTCGCCCTGATCCAGCGTCTGAAATCGCGCCATCGCCGCGACTTCCCGGGACTCTTGGTTTTGCGCGATGAGTTGCGGGCTGATCTCGACCTGCTGGAAGAGGGTGGTCTGCGCACTTCGGAGCTGGAAGAAGAGGCCCGTCGCCACCGCGAAGAGGCGCTTTCGCTGGGGCAAGAACTTTCTAAAATGCGGCGCGAAGCCGCCGGACGCCTGGACGAAGACGTGACCGGCCGCCTTCAGGCCCTGGGCATGCCGGGGGCGGAGTTCCGAACCCGTCTTGATGTGCTTTCTGAACCGTCGCTGCAGGGACTTGAAAAGGCCGTCTTCGAGCTGTGCCCCAACCCTGGAGAAGGTTTCCGCGAACTGGCCGAGACCGCTTCGGGAGGCGAAGCGAGCCGCATCATGCTGGCCATCACGGCGGTGCTCTCGGAAGCCGACCCGGTGCCTCTCTCGGTCTTCGACGAGGTGGATACCGGCCTTGGCGGCATGACCGCCCATCGCGTCGCGACAGAACTTGCCAACCTTGCCCGCGGACGCCAGGTGTTGGCCGTCACTCACTTGCCGCTGGTGGCCGCCTCGGCACCCAGCCAGATGTCCATTTCCAAGGAGACCCTCGAGGGCCGTACCCGTTCCCGCATCCGGATCCTGGCGCCTTCCGAACGCGAAGAGGAGATTTCCCGCATGCTGGGAAATCCCGAAGACCCAACCGTGCGCGAGCACGCCAGAAAGCTGCTGGAACCATGACCCATATCAAGACCCGCAAGCCGCGCTGGATGAAGCTCACCCTGATGATCCTGTGGCTGTTGTGGCTTCCGGTACTGTGGCTCATTCCCTCGCACGGCGACATCGAGGCGGCCTGCCTGCTTTCGGCCCTGCTCGTGGGCAGTGCCGTGCTGGGGTGGGTCGACCGCCGCTCGCGCCAGCCGCGCGACTTCTTCCAATGGGCCGCCTGGGCCGAACGGCTGCTGCTACTCTCAGCGCTGTGGTTCCTGGTGCAGCGCCTGTGGGTGGACTCGTGGGAACCCTTCCCGTGGATGCTCATGGCACTGGCGAGCATCGCCACCCTCCGCTACGTGGGCGGAGTCACCATCCTGCTGACGCGCGCCAAGGTGGGACTGCCGCCGCTGCGCCGCGACAACTGGCAGTACACCGCGCATGTGGGGCTCTGCCTTTCCGCACTGCTTTGGATTCTGGAAATCCATCCGTGGACACAAATTGTCTCGGCCATCTCCATTTTCCTGACGCTTGCCGCCTCGCTCACCTTCCTCTCCAGCCACTACCGGGAACCGGGAAGCCGCAGCCGCATCACCGTGGCCACCCAGATCACTCTCACGCGCATCGCCATGGCGCCGGTGTTCATGGCGGTGTTCTTCTACGACGGCAACGGCAACCCCTTGGACAACAGTTCGCTGTTCCTGGGCATCGCCTTCGTGATGGCCATGGCCGCCGCCTTCACCGACTGGCTGGACGGCCATCTGGCTCGCAAATGGGGTGAGGTGACGACCCTCGGCAAGTACCTGGACCCCTTCAGCGACAAGGTGGTGACGGTCACCATCTTCCTGTGCTTCCTGGCCAGCGGCTGGGCCTCGGTCGCCGCCGTGGCACTCATCATCTACCGCGAGAGCGCCGTAGAGACGCTGCGCACCTTGGCCGCCGCCGACGGTCTGGTGCTGGCGGCGCGGCGTTCGGGCAAGTGGAAGACGGGCATCCAGCTGGGTGCCATCATCAATCTGCTGGGATTCGCCTTCATCTACTCGTTCCTGCGCGATTCCGGCGTTCGCTGGGGTTGGTTGGACACATTTTGGAGCGTCGCCCCCAAGACCGAGATGTGGATCGTGGCCGCCGTCACGATCCTCTCGGGGCTGGACTACTTCAAAGCCAACTGGACGCACCTGGAACGCTACGTCTAGAAGACTTCCTCAGGAAAGACGATAGCGGGAGATGCTCTCTTGCAGGCTCTTGGCCATGCCAGAAAGTTCGTCGGCGGTCCGGCGCACCTGATGCGAGGCGGCCTGGACGCTATCGCTTTCGGTTCGCACCTTCGACACGTCGTTTGCGATAGAGCGTGACATCTCGGCCACTTCGGCCACGGTGCGCACGTTTTCCTGCAACCCCTCCGTCGCCTGTTCCAGGTTGCGAGAGATGTCCTTGGTGGTGATGGCCTGCTCCTCCACCGCCGTGGCGATGCTCGAGACGGTCCCGGCGGCGTTGTCGATCACGCTGCGAATGCGGCGGATCTCTTCCACGGCGTCCTTGGTCGAGCCTTGCATGCCGATGATCTTGCTGCGGATCTCCTCGGTGGCGTCAGCGGTGCTGCGGGCCAGTCCCTTCACCTCGGCAGCCACCACGGCAAAGCCCTTGCCGGCCTCGCCGGCGCGTGCCGCCTCAATGGTGGCGTTGAGCGCCAGGAGCTTGGTCTGCTCGGCAATGTCGACGATCAGGTCAATCACCCGCCCGATCTCCTGCGAGGAGTTGTCGAGCGTCTCCACCTTGGTGGCAGCCCCTTGGGCATACTGGACAGCCTCTCCCATGACGTTGCGGGTCATCTCGGCGCTGCGCGCGATCTCGTTCACGCTGGCCGAAAGCTCTTCCACGGCCGAGGCCACCGAGGCCATGTTCGAGGAGGACTGCTCGGTGGCAGCCGCCATGGTCTGCATGTGACCGGACATCTTGTCGGTGGCGTCGGAAACCGAGGCGACATGCGAGACGGTATTCGAGGAGTTCTCGGCCGAACTCTGGGCGACCTGGGAAAGGCTCACCGAAGCGTGATCGAGCTCCATGGCGTCCTTCTGGAAACTGCCGAAGGTTTCCACCAGGGAATCGAGCGTGGCGTTGAGCTGCTCGCTCAGGTGCCCGATCTCGTCGTGGAAATAGATGGAGACGCGTTGGGACAGGTCGCGCCGGGCGACCTTGGCGAAAACCTCCCCGGTATGGACCAACGGTTGCGTGACATGGCGCGCGAAATAGAAGCCCGAACCAACCGAAATGGCGATGGCCAGAGCCAGCAGGATTCGCTGGAACAATAAGACTCCGTCCACCTGCTTCTGGTTGGAGTCGGCCATGAACTTGGCCGCATCGGTGTTCTTCTGGATCACCTTGGCTAAGGCGGGGGTGAGTTTGGCCGCAATGGGAGCCATCTGGGTTGATGCCAGGGCCTTGTACTCATCCACCTTGCGGGCCCGGACCAGATCGAAGAATTGCGGATAGATGGCGGAATACTGCTTGCGAAGGGCCATAAGCTCGGTGTAATTGGCACTGTCCTCGGCATCGATGAAGGTCTTGGAATAATCCGCCTCCAGGCTGTCTAGGGACTTCAGACGCGTCTGGATGGCCTGGATGCGTTCATCGCAGTGGTTACAGTCCTCGGAATACAACAGATAGATGCCGTCCACCCGGTTGAGCAGGAAGAGATTGGCGTAATCTGTCGTATTGGCAAGGCCCAGCGTCACGGTCTGGTACATCCTCTGGTCGCGCAAATCAATCTGCTTGATCTGGGTGGCGGTCACAAGCCACATGACAATCAGCGTCAGGGCGGAGATGCCAAAGCCGATGAGGAGTTTGGTACGGATGCTGAGATTATGGAACATGGAGCCTCCAGAAAAGAACGTCGACTTGACATTGTTCCATTTCCGTCCCAAGGCAGCAATCTCATTTGTCAGTTATCGAAGAATCTCTGGCGTTTATTCCTGCGCCGCCCGCCAACGAGCCCATTCGAGGTCATCGGGAGTGGTGATCTTGCGCAGGTGATCACCGCCAGGAACCAGTCGCACGGCGTGATCAAAGGCCTCGCAGAGGCCCGCCTCGTCGGTGAGGCCCCTGGTCTCCAGATCGTCGTGGGCATAGCAGGCCTCCAGCACCTTTCGCGCGAAGCCCTGCGGCGTCTGGGTGAGCCACACCCGGCGGCGGTCGAGCGTCTCGGCCACCACAGGCTCCCTGGCCCGTGCCCACTTGATGGTGTCGACGGCAGGCATGGCCAGCGTGCAGGCGTCCGCTTCGGAAAGTCCTTTCAAGCAGGCGTCGATGTCGGAATCCCGCACGAAGGGACGCGCCACGTCGTGGACCAGAATCTGTCGGCATTTTGCGTCCAGGGCACGCACGCCATTGCGCACCGACTGCCAGCGCTCGTCCCCGCCCAGGGCAAAGCGCAGGCTGGGCGGCGCCTCAGGCAGCAGCGCCCGCACGTTTTCCTCCTCGCCCGCCCCCACCACAAGCACCACTTGGCAGACGCGGGGATGCGACAGGAAACGCTCCAGGCTCCAGCGGAAAACTGGCCTCCCGCAAAGATCCAGGAACTGCTTGGGGCGGTCGGTGCCCAAGCGGCGACCGATCCCGGCACAAGGAAGTACGACGCCAACCCCACGCGTCATTTCAGGAGCTCCCCTCCCCACACAGAACGCGGCTCCCCGCCGGCCTCGGGCTCGACAAGGAGGGATCCGTCGTCGGCAATGGCCAGGACGCGCACCCGCTCTTCCCCTATGCCAGTAGAAAGGCGAAACACCCGTCCCGGCAGGTCGCTGAAGGAGCGATAGTCCTCTGCGATGGCGGCAAAGCCACCCTGCTGAAGGCGGACATCCACCTGGCTCCAGAGACGCAGGAAGTTCCGTAAAATTTCGTCCAGAGACAAATCTTGTCCGAGCTCACGCGAGAGGCTGGTGGCCGGCTGCCCCACGGTGTCGAGTACCTCCTGCGGCACCGCCACATTGAGTCCAACCCCTACGGCGATGCCGATCCCATCCTTGCCGGAAAAGCATTCAGCCAGGATTCCGGCGGCCTTGCGCCCGGAGAGGAGCAGGTCGTTGGGCCACTTGAGACGGATCTCGGGAATTTCCAGCTCCTGGCACAGGAGGGCAAGTGCCAAGGCCGTTCCCTGGGAGAGATTGGCCGCCCCTTCGGGTGTGCGGTCGTGGCGAATCCAGGTGGTGAGGTAGAGTCCGCCGGTGTCGGGGGAACTCCAGCGCCGGTCGTAGCGGCCGCGCCCCGAAGTTTGGGAGGCGGCCACCACGGTGGCGTTCCAGGGCAGGTCACCGGTGCGCGCCAGGTCCATGGTCGAGGAGATTTCAGCATAGTGGCGGATTTCGCCACCGCGAAAGCCCCCGGAAAGGACGCGCAAAGGCTCAGGCACTGGCCATCTCGCGCACGCGCCGCGCCGTCTCGCGCGCCCGGTGCGAGGCCATCTTGACCACCGGGTCATCCTTGATAGGCGCATGCACGGCGCGGTAGTCGTCGAAGACCGCCGTGCCCCGCGCATCATCCTTCTCGCGGCTGCGCAACACCCGGCCGGCCCACAGCCGCTCCAGCACCGGAAGCCGGACCAGGAGCCGCGAGTGCGCCTCGCCCGGAAACTCTTCAGACAAGAATTGTCGTGCCCAGCCGTGGAGCGGACTAGCGACACCTTCCAGTAGCGCGCGCAGGGCCGCGATCTGGAGGATCTCGCCGTAAGAGACCACGGCGGCCTTGCGGTCGGCCTCGCGCATGCGACAGCCGCCGAGCTGCGGAATCTCGGCGCCGGTCCAGGTCTCCTGCCCCGAGACCGCCAACAGGGCCGTCCGCGCCGCGCGAACCGCCTCAAGAATGGACTCGTCCAGAAGCGGCTTGCGGCAGGATCTGTCGCGCGTGCGGTCACGGCTGTCCCACTTGGCCTCGCAGCGTTCCAGCGCCCAGGCGTTGTGCTGCCAGGTCCATCCCGGCAGGCAGGGGTTGGGCTCGCCGGGGAGCCCTGGGAGGATGAGGCTGAAGGGCAACGAGAAGCGCATGGGCGCAAGTACGGTGCCAGTGGCGATCAAAGTGTGGGGCGCCCGCGAAAAGTCAGCCGGGTACTTCACCTGGCTGCACAGCCCGAAGAACATGCCCTCAGCGGCGAAGAGCTCCTGATCGGCGGCACGGCCGGTGTGGTTGGAGCCGACGGAGGCGCCGTGGCCGACGTTGCCGCGGCCTTCGGGCCACAGCGCGGCGATGAGCATCGACTGGTGGTGGAATCCCACCAAGGGTCCCAGCAGGCAGCTCGTGACCTCGCCCTCGTTCACGTCGGTATTCGGTCCCAGAACAGAATCTGTCACCTTAGCGTGCTTGGCAGCCCCCGCGTAAGGACAGAGCAGGGCCTTGCGCACCACCGCATGGGAACGCACCCAGCTGCCGGCGGCCAGCACCGCGTGCTCGACCACGGCCCCGTCGCGCACCATCACCGGCTCGTCCATGGTGGAAAGTACGGCGCAGTCCTTGAGCAGCTGCGCCCCGTCGATGCGGGCGCAAGGGCCGATCCAGGAGTTGCGCACCTGCACGGTGTTGTAGATGACGGCTCCCGAAGAAATCACACCCACAGTGGCCACGATCTTCTCAAGATGCGCCTCCAAGGCCTCGCGATAGGCGGTGAGTTCCGGCGAATCCCCCGGATGCAAGGCGAGCCAAGCGGCAAGCTCCAGGTCCATCTCTGGAAAGAGAGCGATCTCGCGGCCGCCGGTCTCGAGTCCTACCGACAGATTCTGTCCAGAACCGTAGCCGCAGCGTCCCGAGGCCACCGCCGAACCGACCCCGACCAAAGCAGCGGCATCTTCGATCACCTGGCGCGAAAGCAGGTGGACGTCGCGCACGCAGGCGTTGCCCACGGCGCAGTCCTGGATGGTGGCGCGGCGAATGCCGGTGGGAAGGCTCACGCGCCCGGGCAGCAGCACAGTGCCGTGGAAGCGCGCCAAGAAGACGTCTCCCATGAACTCCGTCTCGCGAACGGCCGAAGGATCGAAACCATCCTGGACCCGCACGTGCTCCCAATCCTGGGCGGTGCAACCTTGAGATTCCAGCATGCGGATCTCGGGAAGCTCCAAGGCACGGGCTCGGAAGCCCAGAGGGTTGCCGCCGGCACGGCAGGCGGAAGCCGTCGCAAGCAAAGGCGAATTGCGCGTCAGGCGGCGCAGGGCCGCCGAAGGAAGATAGGGCGATCCAGTCACGTGTTCAACATAGTTTCCAAGGCCGTAGGCATCAGGCCAAGAGCCTTGCAAAGATGGGCAAAAGTACCGCCGTGACGATGCCGGTGAGTCCCATGGCGAGGCTCGAAAAGGCCCCGGCGGTCTCATCGATCTGGAGCGCCCGCGAAGTGCCGACCCCGTGCGAGGCCACTCCCATGCCGAGTCCGATGGCTCGCGAGTCGCGGATACGCAGGAGTTTGAACAACCCGGATCCGATGATGGCCCCCAATACGCCTGTGACCACCACGAAAAGTACGGTGCGCCCGGGATCCCCGCCGATCTTGCCCGCCACTCCCATGGCAATGGGAGTCGAGACCGACTTGGGAGCAAGCGAGAGGATGGTGACGCGCGAGGCTCCCAGGAGCTTTGCCAAAAGAACCGCGCTGCCGGCGGCCGTCATGGAGCCGATCACGATGGAAAAAAGCACCGGCACCAGGGCACGGCGCACATGGTGGAGTTGGGCATAGAGCGGCACCGCCAGCGCCACCGTGGCGGGGCCCAGCAGGAAGTGGATAATCTGCGCCCCCGAGAAGTAGCGAGCCGCAGGGATGTGCAAGAGCCACAGGAACACCGCGATCACCACAATGGCCGGCAGCACAGGATGAAAAAGCGGGTGGCCTCCCATACGCCGTTGCAGCCGAGTGGCGGCAAAGAAAGCGAGAAGGGTCGCGACCAGCCCGAAGAGCGGCGACACCGAAGTACTGCGCAGCCAATTTCCCAGCGTGAGTTCCATCAGGGCTTTTTCCTTCCGTCAAGCCATACGAAGGCAAAACCCGAGACGCCCATGGCCAGCACCGTGCTGCCCACCACCGCCACCAGGATGGGAAGCCACTCGTGCTTCAGTTCGTCGGCATGCAGGAAGGCCACCACACCGGCCGGCACGAAGAGGAGCGACAGATTATTGAGAAGCCCCGTCGACGCCGTCTGCAGGCCATGAGGAACCTTGCCGTAAATCATCAGCGCGATGAAGAGCAGGAACATCCCCACCACCGGTCCGGGAACGGGAATGCCCGTCGCGTTCGCCAAGCTCTCGCCCGCGAACTGAAAGGCCAATAGAATCATCATTCCGCCAAGCATAGGCCTCCAAATCTACCTCGCCTTGCCCATCTCGCCCTCAGTGCATTTTTGGAGCATGCAGCTTTCGCTTCTCAGTCGTTTCCGGAAACAGCTGATGGGACTCGCCATCCTGTGGATCATGGCCTACCACAGCCTTTATGCCATCCCCGACGGATTTCCCTTCTCGATCCTGCACTTCGTGCACCGCACCGGCTATGGAGGCGTCGAAGTCTTCTTCCTGCTTTCGGGAATGGGGCTGGCCTTCGGATGGGCGCGGCGCCCGCTGTCTCCGCCGGCCTTCTGGAAGCGCCGTCTGTTGCGTCTGTTGCCGACCTTCTGGATCGGCACCCTGGCGTGGATGTTGACGCGTCCCCTGCGCGGCCTGGACGATATGCCTTCGCCAAGGACGGTGATCGAAGCCTTTTCAGGACTGGCCTTATGGATAGGAGGCGAAGGACCTTTCTGGTTCCTTTCCGCCATTGCCGCCTGCTACCTGGTCTTTCCGTTTCTGGCAAAATACTGCTGGCAAGAAAACCGACTGCGCCGCCCCCAATGGGCCTGGATACTTGGGGCTGGAGCGCTTGGTACCGCAGCTCTGGCCGCATCGCCCCTCGGCGATTCCGTGCTGATCGCCACCATGCGCATGCCCTTGTTCCTGCTGGGCATGGGGATCGGGTTTCGCCTCAATGAAGAGGGCCCTGAACTGCGCGTCCACGCCTGGATCTTAGGACTTGCGGGAGTTGTCGGGATCATTTTCCAGTGGCTGGTCTTTTGGAACCTCGACAAGGATATGGCTCAGAAATGGGGAATCTGGTGGCTTCCCTTCTGGCTCTCGACCCTGCCGGTATGCCTGTTCGCGGCTAACCTTCTTGGGCGCCTACGCGGCCGGATCGCCGACATCCTGCTCGCTCCGCTGTCATGGGCCGGGGAGCGCAGCCTGGAGCTTTACGTCTGCCACATCGTTCTTTTCAGCTGCCTGCCAAATAGCGACGACGAGCCGCGCTGGTTCTTCGCGTCGCTTTCGGAACCGGCACGCGTTCCCGAGTATCTCGCCTATTCGGTCTTAGCAGCATTGGCCGCCGAGGCACTGGGACGCCTGCAGACGAGGATCTTTCCCCGCTAGCGCAGCAAGTTGCGCGCCCCCTCGAAGACCATCTGAGAGGCAAGTGCCGACAGAAATAGTCCCGTGAGCTTAGAGAGCACCACGATGCCCTTGCGCTTGAAGAGCCGCTCGATGAAGTCGGCCGCCAAGAGGATGGCCCCGATCGAGAGGATGGCGAGCACCAGAGAGGTCAGCGCGATCAGACGCTGACGGCCGTCGGTGATCTCGGCTCCCGTGACCAGGAGGGCACCGGTGGTGGCCGGTCCGACGATGACAGGGACAGAAAGCGGCACTACGGCGATGTCCTTCTCGGAAGCATCCCCTTTAGGGCGCCCCTGCACAAGTTCCACCGCCGAGAGGAAGAGCAGCAAGCCCGCCCCCACCCGGAAGGAATCGATGGTGATCCCCACCGCCTGGAAAATCACGTTTCCGAGGAAGAAGAGCGTGAGGCAGATGACGAAGACCGCCGCCATGACCTTGAGGGCCAGCGTCCGCTTCTCCGAGGCGCTGCGATTGGCGGTGAGCAGCACGAACATCGAAAGCGCAAAGAAGGGCGTGAGAAGAACGAAGAACTTGATCCAGCCGTTCAGGAAGTAGGACATCGGCCCAAACTAGCAAGGCCACCGCGAACTAGAATTGTCAGCTTGCATCCGACGCTCTTCCTTCTCCTGCTCCTCATGTCCGTCCGCGCCGGCTTCGCGGCCGAGCCCGACACGCTACCGCTTTTCTACAAGGGCATTGGCTACGGCAGTGAAAGCCAGTTCAATCCCCTGTCGGTCATCACAAACGAGGCCTTCGACATCTCACAGATGGAGAACCGTTCCCGTTCGGCCTCGCAAATGCTCGATCCGAATGCCTTCGGAAGGCTCAACGGATCTTTGCTCCATCCCTTCACTTCGATCGACCGCATGGGAACGGAACGTTTTCTGACTTCCGAGATCATCCCCACTTCGTTCCGCCCTTCGCACGCCCAATGGATCCCGAACTACCAGTTGCATCTCGTGGGCAGCGGCATGCGCAACGCGGCCCTCGAGGAGTGGTGGGCTGCACAGGGATGCGAACATCCGGGAATCGCTGCCGTTGCCACCACCTATCTCGCCCAGTATCTGAATGAGGTGTCAGAGATCAGCAGCAAGACAAGCTACCGCGACGAGGATCCGATCGCGGACATCTACGTTTTCGATCTTGCCGGAATTCTCCTGTTCCAGCCTGCTGCCGTACGCGAGTTCTTCTCCAAGACGGTCGAACTCTCGAACTGGCCCCTCCAGGCTAGCTGGCTGGTGCCGGAAAACGAATTCGGCAACGTCGGGGAATACTGGGCGCTCAAGATCCCGTTGCCCGGAACCGAGCGTTGGAAGCTCTTCTACTACATGGGACTTGGAAACATCGCCGGCCTGACGCGTTCGTTCACGGAAGGAAATGCGCTGTCAGTGGCCGCCGGCGCCTACGCAAAGACTCTCCATTCCGCCGGAAACGGAGCCAACACGGCAACCATGGAACCGAAACTCGGCATCTTCTGGGATCGTCACAACTCCCTGATGGCTTCCGTCTTCTACAACAGCCAATCGACGGAACGTTTTCTGGTCAACCTCTACCCGGGAGTCCTGCCGACCGGTCCCGTACCGCTGGGATGCTGGGTCTCGCAGGGAAAGCGCGGCATCCACATAGGAGTCACCACCCGCTTCGGCTTCGGGGCCGGCGCTTAGTCGCGCGAAAGTAGCGTCGCGAGGAAGGCCGGATCGGGCGGTTCCACGCCGGCGAATTCGGCGGCATCCAGATCCTTCCAGAACCCTGAAAGGCCCTCGCGAAGCTCTTCAGACCAGGCCGGCAGCGCCTCCAAGGTCTCCTGCAGCGTGAGCCCGCGCGAGTGCTCCCCAACCTCCCAGACCAAAAAGTCCGTAAGCAGCGAACGCAGCAGCCGAGCGCGCAGGCGGGAATCACCACCCCGCGGAATTTTTGACAGTTCGTGACGCAGCCGAACCAAGGCGCGCCGCCGTCGGGCCGCTGGCGAGGCGTAGCGCCGCACCAGCACAAAAATCGCCCAGGCAAGGCCGGCGCACAAGAGAAGCCCCCACAACACTGCCGAGACCTTGCCAAAAATGATCCAGAAACGGTCACGCCCCGACAATTCCTGTCCTGAAGAAGCGCCCTTGGCGGCATCGGCCTTGTGCAGGGCGGGAAGCACCCGAAGCGCGGGCACCTCCACGGTCAGTTCCCGGTATTCCCCGGCGGCCGGATCGAAGTAGCCAAAGCGCGCCGAGGGCAGCTTGAGCGTCCCGGCCTGATCGGGAACCAGCACGATGCGCCGCTCTAGCGACGCCCACAGCCGTCCGGACTTCCAGGCCTGACTCCACTTGTCTTCTGGAGGATAGGCCTCCACACCCTTCGGGGCCTCCCACACTGGATTTCCGCTTCCCTGGGGCTGACCGTCTCCCTCCAGCGAAAGCACCAGGTTCACGCCCTCGCCGGCGCGCACGGTGTCCTTCTCGAGATGCGCCTTGAGAGTAAAGGTCCCGACACCACCTTGGAAGCTCGCGGGACGCCCCTTCTCGGGAAGCGCCCGCACCTGGAGCGGCACAGCCTGGGTGCTGGCAGTGCCGTCGATGACGCGGGTGCGACCAGCGGCGAAGGGGTCGAGACCGGCCATCAGAGCCTGGAAGGGATCTACCGCCTCCTGCTCCACGATCTGATAGTTGAGGCTCGTGACAGGAAGACGGAAACTGCCCGCTCGCAGCGGAAAGAGGCTACCGGGGATGTCAAGCCGTCCCTTGCGACCGCCGTTGCCCAGGCCGACCACCTGCAAACGCGGTTGGGTGTCGGGAGCGGCGCTCCAGAAGCCGTTGCCGAGGATGGAGCGCACGTCGGGGAACTTCTTCACCTGGAAGGGACGCGTGGCCTCCAAGCGCCAAGTAAAGGGGATCTGCTGGCCCACGTAGGCGCTGCGCTTGCCTACCAGAGTGGCCGCCGTGACGTCGTGGGAAATCTTGCCGGTGACGGGATCGGGACGTCCGGCCGTCACCGTGACCTGCCCCTGACCCAAATTCTTGCCACCTAAGGTGACGGGGCCCACGGTCCAGGTTCCGGTCTTGACGGCGCGCAGGTCGATCTGCCAAGTCACCGTAGTGAAGACCTTTTTGGTCATCTGGAAGTTGATGATCTGGATGGAAGTGCTGGAACCCTGGCTTTTGTGGACGCCTCCCTTGGTGATGCCGGCGGGCAACTGCACCTGGGGATCGGGGATCTCCTTGGCGTCCCCCTCGGTCTGAGCCTGGACAATCAGCGGGAACGTCTCGCCGGCCTGCACGCGGTCGGTAGAAAGCTGAGCACTGGCCTGATAGCCCGCCGCCAAGGCAAGGCTCGATGCCAGGGCCACGAAAGCGAAGAGCCTACCAATCCTTGCCATGGGACTCCTGCGATTTGGGGATGTTGCGACGCAGCCGATCCTGGTCGCGCGCCTGGGCGGCGCGCAGCAAGGCATCGGCTTGGTCCTTGGAAAGCGACTCGCGCGGGTCGGGAGCCCCGGGCTGCGGCGGGGACTTCTCGGACGGATTTTGTCCCGAGGGCAGCGGGTTCTTGCCGTCCTGCTTCTTTTTGTCCTTGTCGTTCTTGTGGTCCTGGTTCTGCTTCTGCTGTTGTATGCGCATCAGCCGCCGCGCCAGCTCCAGGTTGCGCGCCGCCTCTTTCCAGCCGGGTCTTGCGCGCAGCGCCTGGGCCAGGTCGGTCGCCGCCGCCGAGGCGTCGCCCTTGCCCTTGGCAGCAGCTTCCAGGCGGGCAGTGCCGCGGTTGTAGAGACTCTTGGCAGCCAGCCCCTTGTCGCGGCCAGAAAGCGCCCAGTCAGATTCTGCCCCGGCCAAGTCGCCACTCTTGCTGCGCGCCAAGGCCCGGTTGTAGCGGTACTTGAGATTGACAGTATCCTTGGCCGCAGCGGCCTCAAAGCCCTTGCGGGCCGCAGCCACGTCGCCCTTCTTCCAGGCGCGCACGCCGTCGCGGTTCTCGCGCTCGCCGCCGGCGGCCATCAAAGCCATGAGCATGATCGCGATCATTTCCGCCTCCGTTTCGCAAAGGCGCCGGGAACGGCCATTTCAGCGATCAGGAAAAGCGCCGAAAGGAGCGCGAACCACTCCGCCCGTTCCACCGCCTCCAGACGTTTTCCGTCCTTGCGCACGCCACCGCGCAAGGCATGCAGGCGCTCCAGCACCGGAGAGAGCGAAGATTTTCCGAGTTCCAAGCGCAGATACGTACCGCCCGCTGCCGAGGCAAGGCCCTGCAGGTCGTCCTCCTCCAGGCGGGTGGTCACGATGTTGCCCTCAGGGTCGCGCAAGGTCGAGCCGTCGGGAAGCGAGATAGGGACAGGGTGATCACCGCCCACGCCCACCACGAAGAGATCAATCCCTTTGCCGCGCAGGGAAGCCGCCGAGGCCTTGGCCTTACCCTCGAGATCACCGCCATCGGTGAGGAGGATCGCCACCTTGCGACGGTCGGAGACGCGCCCCACCTCGGTGAGGGCGTCGAGGGCAGCACCGAGATCGGTACCGGGGACCGGCGCCACATCGGGCGAGAGGACATCGAGGAAGGACGACACCGCCGAGAGGTCGCTCGTGAGCGGCACCAGGATGGTTGGGCGCCCGGCAAAGCCGACGAGGCCCACCCGCGACTCGGCCAGCGAATCGAAAAGTCCGCGCAGTTCCTTGCGCACGAGACCCAGGCGATCGGGCGGCACGTCGCGCGAGAGCATGGACTTCGAGACGTCCACGGCCACCAGCACGTCCACTCCGCTCGTGGGCACCGGCACCTCGGTGAATCCCCACTGGGGCCGCGCCAGCGCCAAGAGGAGCGAGGCGACAGAAAGTGTCACGAGCCCCCCCTTCAGGAGATCCGCAGCGAAGGGATCGCGGTCGAAGGCATCCTCCCACAGCACCGCGTCGGCAAGCCGAGCACGAGCGCGGCGGCGTTGGAACGAGAGCACGAGGAGGACACCGACCAGCGGCAAAAGTACGAGGAGCCACCACAGGCGTTCGGGAGCGGCAAAGCTCATGGCAGCCTCCGGAAAGCGGTGCGTTCCAGGAGAATCGAGCCCGCGAGCAAGAAGAGCGCGGCCCACAGCCACGGCGCGTGGCGCGGCTCGCGCTGGTAGTAGCGCTTGGATTCCACCCGCGACTTCTCCATGCGGTCGATGGCCTTGTAGGCATCGTCGATGGCGTTTCGATCCATGGCCCGCCAGAAACGGCCGCCGGTGATGCGGGCGATCTCGGCAAGGGCCTTCTCGTCGATGTCGGAAGCCACCTGCCCATGGACCTTTTTGCCGTCGGGCAGCACGAAGTCCCCTTCGTAGGTTCCCTGCTTGCCAACGCCAATGGTGTAGACGCGGATTCCCTTGGCGGCCAGGGCGCGGGCCGCCGTCACCGGATCCACCGAGCCCATGTTGCTGGCTCCGTCGGTGAGCAGCACCACCACCTTGGAGTGCGCCTTGCTCCCCTGCAGGCGCACGGCGGCCGAGAGCAGGGCATCGCCAATGGCGGTGCCGTCCTCAAAACCGCGGTTGTCAGTAGAATCCACCAGTCGCGCCAGCATCTCGCGATCGGCCACCAGCGGGCAGCGCAAAAGCGGCCATCCCGAAAAGGCGATGAGTCCCATGCGGTCGTGAGGACGCCCCAGCACGAAGCGGTGCATGATGTCCTTGGCCGCAGTGATGCGATCGGGCTTCACGTCCTTCACCTGCATGGAGGTCGAGACGTCTAGGAGCAGCATCATGTCCACTCCCCAGGTGGTCACGTCCTCCATAGAGCGCACTTTCACAGGCAGCGCCATGACCACCACCAGGCAGCCGATGGCCAGAAGCCGCAGCACGAGTGGCGCTCCCCACAGGCGCGCACGCCAGGAGCGCGGAAGCGTAGAGAGGTCTTCAGGCACCAGAAGGCGCGGAGCACGATGGCCCGAGCGCAGCCCCAGCCACCCCAAAAGCGGAAGCAAAAGGAGCGTCCAGAGCACCCAGGCGTGAGTCCATTCCATCTCCCTCATGAGGCCTTGCGCTCCCGGGCGGCGGCGCGCAGCACCTGGCGGGCGGCGGCGAAGAGGGGCAGCGAATCGGCCTCGATGCCGGCGTAGCGCAGCCGGTCGGCCTCGGACAAAAATTGTCGCAGTGCCCCGGTGGCCTCGGGCCCCAGGCTTCCATCGGCCCAGTCGAGCCACTCGCGCGAGGTCGATTCCGCGGCCAGCGAAAACTCGAAGAGGGCGCGGTGCAGCACACGCACCACCTCGCCCACCTCAAAGGCCGTCTCGCGCGGCGTGAGCCCTTTGGCGGCACGCTCCTCCAAGAGGTCCAGCGCCTGAGAGGCCGCGTCCAACGGATCAATGACCGGCGGCGGCGGCACCACCGGAGCCGGCGGCGCCTTGTGCGGACGACGGCGCCACCACAGCACGAAAAGGGCCACAGCGGCCAGGAGCAGCGCCCCGAGGCCGACGTACTTCCAGGGGAAGGGCACCGGCACCTCTTCGGGAGGCAACAAGGACGCCGCCGTGGTGTCCTGGGTCGAGGCCAGGTGCGAAGTGGCCTGGAAGCGCGGTACGCATTCCTTCACGGTGTCGTGGCCACTCACGGCGCGCAGGGTGTCGCCGCCGTGCATGCCGACAGAAAGCGGCTGCAGGATCCAGCGACCAGGACCAGCGGGCAACACCGCCAGGCTGTCGTCGCCCTTGGGGCCAGCTAAGAGCTGAGCACCGGCAGGCAAGTTCCACTGCAGCACCGCAGTGTCGCCCACGGCGATGGGACTGCGAGAGAGAGTCGGGGCCGTCATGCGGCAAGCCTCGGGGCATGGCGCCGCAGTTGCAGCAGCGCGCGAATGGTGGAGAGCGGCTCGTCGACGGTGGCGTGGCGCACCCGCACCGCCCGACTGCGGCGGGCCAAGCGATCCAGAGCCTCTTGGCGAATCTCTTCGCGGGCAGCCCAGGCACGGCGGAAGGCCGGGTCCGAGGTATCTACCAGCGTCTCGCGATCTGTCTCGGGATCGCGCACAGCAACTAAGCCCACTGCCGGCAGTGGATCGAGTCCGGTGGGCACAATTTCCACTAGGTTGAGGTCGTGGCGCATGCCCAAGCGGCGCAGCGCCGGCTCCAGGGCATCGAGGTCGCAGCGGAAGTCAGAGACCACGAAGACCACGGCACGGCGCGAGAGGCGCCCGCCCAGGGCATCGCAGGCGGCCACTAAGTCCGTCGCTTTGCCAGTGGGCCGGACTTCCAGGATCTCGCGCAACAGCCGCTGCAGCGCCCCTTGGCCGCGCACCGGCGGAATCCAGGTTTCTAGGCGATCAGAGTGCATCATCAGCGCCAGCCGCTCCTGCCCCGAGAGGCAGGAAAGGGCCAAGGCGGCGCAGAACTCGGCCGCCGCTTCGCGCACCAGGCGGCCACGGGCACCAGTCATGCCGGATGCCGAGGCGTCCACCAGGAAAGCCGCCGTGAGCTCGCGCTCTTCGTCGAAGACTTTGGCGTACGGGTGCCCGAGGCGCGCCGTGACGTTCCAATCGATGCTCCTGGGGTCGTCACCCTCGACGTACTCGCGCACCTCGCGAAACGACAGCCCCGTGCCGCGGAAAGCCGAAAGATGGGAACCTCCCAAGAGATCGCGGATGCGGCCCCGAGCCTTCAGTTCGAGGCTGCGGACGCGCTGGAAGGCTCGCCGCGCCCGATCGCTCACGGCACCGCCACCCCGGTGAGAATCTTTTCCACCATGTCCTCGGGACGCAGTCCTTCGGCCTGGGCCTCCCACGAGAGCCCGATGCGGTGGCGCAGCACCGGCCTGGCCACCGACTTCACGTCGTCGGGGGTGGCGTAGGCGCGCCCGTCCAGGAAGGCCTGGGCCTTGGCGCAGAGCGAGAGGGCGATGGAGGCGCGCGGCGAAGCGCCGTAGCGCAGAAGCCCCGAAAGCTCAGGAAGACCGCCGTCGGCCTCGCCACGAGTGGCGCGCACCAGGTCCACGATGTAGCCCTGCACGCGCGGGTCGACGAAGATCTCTTTGGTCAGTTTCTGTCCGGCCACGATCTCGGCGGTGCTCACCACCGGGCGCGGCTCGGGAAGCCCCGGCCCGCTCACGAGCTTCAAGACGTCGAGCTCGGCCTCGCGGCCGGGATAGCCGACGTCGAGCTTCAGGAGGAAGCGGTCCACCTGCGCCTCGGGCAGCGGGTAGGTCCCTTCCTGCTCGATGGGGTTCTGGGTGGCCAGCACGAAGAAGGGACGCGGCAACTGGTAGGTCTGTCCGGCCAGCGTCACCTGCGACTCCTGCATGGCTTCCAGGAGCGCCGCCTGCACCTTGGCGGGGGCGCGGTTGATCTCGTCGGCCAGCACCATGGAAGCAAACACCGGCCCCTTGCGGGTCTCGAATTCGCCGGTGTTGGGGCGGTAGATCTGGGTGCCCAGAATATCCGCGGGAAGCAGATCAGGGGTGAACTGGATGCGCGAGAAGTCAGCCTGCACGCAGGCGGCCAGGACGCGGATGGCGGTGGTCTTGGCAAGGCCCGGAGCGCCTTCCAGGAGCACATGGCCGTTGGCCAGAAGCGCCACGCAGAGGCCGTGCATGAGGGATTCCTGCCCCAGCACGACTCGCGAAAGCTCGGTGCGCAGCGCCGGCACAAAGGCGGCGGCATCGTGGATCCTCGGTGTCAATTCCTCGATCAAAGCAGAACTCATCGGTGAAACTCCCCCGTCGTGACAAAGGCTCCCTGACACATGGAACGGGCCCCAATATACTCGGGCTACCCCCGTGCGTCCAGAGTTGCGGGCCAGACAACGAAAAACCCCTCCCGCCGGAACGCGGCGGAAGGGGTCAAAAAACAGAAACTGTCCGAAAAGGCTTAGGCCTTGAGGGCGTCCTTCATGAGGGCGCCGATGCCGGCGATGGTCTCGGCCACGCTGACGCCAACGTCCTTGAGCGCCTGCTTCTTGGCCGCGGCCGTGCCGCTCTTGCCTTCCACGATGGCACCGGCATGGCCCATGCGCTTGCCCTTGGGGGCAGCGGCACCGGCAATGAAGGCCACCACGGGCTTCTTCACGAATTCCTTGATGTAGGCGGCGGCGTTCTGCTCGTCAGGTCCGCCGATCTCGCCGATCAGGATGATGCCTTCGGTTTCGGGATCCGCGTTGTACAGCTTGAGCACGTCAACCATGTTCAGGCCGTGGACCGGGTCGCCGCCGATACCGATGGAGTTCGTCTGACCAAGGCCCAGCTGGGTGGTCTGGTAGACGGCTTCGTAGGTCAGCGTGCCGGAGCGGGACACGATGCCCACCTTGCCGCGCTTGTGGATGAAGCCCGGAGCGATGCCGACCTTGGCCTCGCCCGGAGTCACGATGCCCGGACAGTTGGGGCCGAGCAGCAGAGCGCCGCGGCGCTCCACCTCGCGACGAGCCCACACCATGTCCATCACGGGGATGCCTTCGGTAATGGCCACGATCAGGCGAATGCCCGCGTCGGCGGCTTCCACGATGGCATCGGCTGCCGCTGGGGGCGGCACGAAGATCAGCGACACGTCGGCGCCGGTCTTCTCCACGGACTCGTGGACGCTGCCGAAGACGGGGAACCCTTCATGGGTGGTTCCGGCCTTCTTGGCGTTCACGCCGCCCACGATCTTGGTGCCGTAGGCTGCGCACTGCAGGGCGTGGAAGGTGCCGGCCTTGCCGGTCAGACCCTGGACGACGACCTTGCTGTTCTTGTCGATCAGAATGCTCATCGTGCGCCCTCCTTGGCGGCCTTGGCCAGCTTGTTCGCCGCGTCAACGAGGTCGTCGGCGGAGATGAGAGTGAGCCCGGACTCCTTGAGGAGCTTCTGGCCCAGTTCCACGTTGGTCCCCTGCAAGCGCACCACGATGGGCACCTTGGGAGCAAGCTTCTTGGTGGCCGCGATCACGCCCAGGGCGATGATGTCGCACTTCATGATGCCGCCGAAGATGTTGACCAGGATCACCTTGACCTTGGGGTCGCTGAGGATGATCTCGAAGGCGTGCGTCACGGCCTCTTCGTTGGCGCTGCCGCCGACGTCGAGGAAGTTGGCCGGCTGCAGACCCGCCTGGACGATCAGGTCCAGAGTGGCCATGGCCAGGCCCGCGCCGTTCACCATGCAACCGACGCTGCCGTCGAGCGGGATGTAGGAGAGGCCCCACTTGGCCGCCTCGACCTCAGAGGGGGTCTTGTCGGCATCGGGATTGCCCAGGGCAGCGCGACGGAACACCGCGTTGTCGTCAACGATCATCTTGCAGTCGAGGATAATGACGTGTCCGTCCTTATCAACCACCAGAGGATTGATCTCGAGCATCGAGCAATCTTCCTGCTGGTAGACCTTCCAGAGGCCATTGATGACCGCAATCAGCTCCTTGCCAGTCTCGCCCGAAAGGCCCAAGAAAGCAAGCGTCCGATTGACCTGGAAAGCCCACAGATCATGGCCGATGGGCAGATGCTGACGCAGGAGCTTCTCGGGATGATTCTCGGCCAGATCCTCGATCTCCATGCCGCCCTCGGCGGAGAGGATCAGCACCGGGTTGTTGGCCTCGCGGTCGAGCAGGATGGCGACGTAGAGTTCGCGAGCGATAGAGCTCTTGGGCTCCAGATAGAGCTTTTCGACCTTCTCGCCGGCAGGGCCCGTCTGGTGAGTCACCAGCGTGATGCCGAGCAGCTTCTGGGCGATTTCCTTGCCTTCGGCAGCGCCTTCAAACAGCTTAACGCCGCCGGCCTTGCCGCGACCACCCGTGAACACCTGTGCCTTCAGGACGCCCCCAGAAAGAGCGAGTTCGCGCAGGGCGGGCTCGATATCTTGGGGAGCATTGATGAGGGCGCCGGCGGGCACCGTCAGTCCGTGGGACTTCAGGACCGCCTTCGCTTCGCATTCCAGCAGTTTCACCTTGAGCTCCTTTTCTCGTTTGGACCTACACAGGATCGGGAGACTTTCCCGACTGATTCAAGCCCCTGCGACCACCCCCCACGCTCCCCTTCGGGAACCGCGGTAGCAGACGTCGCCAACAGCGTTCAGGGCATCCTCATAATTCTTGAATATATGATCCACAATTGGGGTTGCGGATGCATTTATGGCAGATCCGAGTCGCCTCGGAAGCCAATTCCACTCTTAAAAACGACATGCGCTCCTCCTTCTCAAAGTCTTTGGCAACCGAAAGAAAGAAGAGCGCCACATGAGTAAAATTTAAACAAAGATCGCGGCCATCACTCCGGAGGCTCAGCCCAGGAGGGTGCGCCCCGAGGACTTCAGGTCGCGGGCGGCCTGGGAGACGCGAGCGGCCATGCCGATCTCGGCGGCCTTCAGATAGCTGCGCGGATCGTAGACCTTCTTGTTGCCCACTTCCCCTTCAATCTTGAGCACGCCGTCGTAGTTCTTGAACATGTGCTCGACGATGGGACGGGTGAAAGCGTACTGGGTGTCGGTGTCGACGTTCATCTTCACCACGCCGTAGCCCAAGGTCTCATGGATCTCGGAAAGCGCCGATCCTGAGCCGCCGTGGAAGACCAGGTCGATGGGGTTGGGGCCGGTGCCGTGGGCCTTCTGGACGGCGATCTGGCCGTCGCGCAGAATGGTGGGCTTCAGCTTCACGTTGCCCGGCTTGTAGACGCCGTGGACGTTACCGAAGGTGGCCGCCAAGAGGAAAGGCCCGATCTTGGAAAGCCGCTCGTAAGTCTCCACCATGTCTTCGGGAGTGGTGTAGAGCTTTTCCTTGGGAGTGCCCGAGGTGTCGTGGCCGTCTTCTTCGCCGCCCACCACGCCGATCTCCACTTCCAGGATGATCTCGTTGTCGGCGCATTCTTTCAGAAGCTCCTCGGCAATCTCGAGATTCTTGCCAAGGCCCAGCTCGGAACCGTCGAACATGTGGCTCTGGAAGAGGTTGGGAAGACCGGCAGCGCGGCGCTTCTTGGTCTCGGCAATGAGCGGACGCACCAATTTGTCGAGCTTGCCCGGCTGACAGTGGTCAGTGTGCAAGGCCACCAAGACGCCGTAGCGCTCGGCCAAAAGATGGACGTGCTGGGCAATGGACGCGGCGCCTAGGGCCATGTCCTTGACGGAAGTGCCCGAGGCGAATTCACCGCCTCCGGTGCTGACCTGGATGATGCCATCCGACTTCTCGTCGGCCAATCCCTTAAGAACGGCGTTGGCCGTCTCGGTGCCGGTGACGTTGAAAGCCGGATAGGCGTATCCGCCCTTCTTGGCGGCCGCGATCATCTGGCGGTATTGTGCGGGTGTAGCAACTGGCATGAAAGCCTCCCTGGTATACGTGTACAATTGAGAATAAAAATCTTTCTCACCTTTGCCCATGAGCTGGGCACTCAGACATCCAAACGAAACGTCGCCATCTCCTTGCCCAAGCGCACCGAGAGGGAGCTCAAGCCTTTGGCCTGACCGTCCACCTGACTTGCGATGGCAAGCAACTCTTGGCCCTTTTCCTGAATGCAGGCGGCATCCTGATGGATCTTCTCCACCTGCCGATTGGCCTGAGTCAGATTGTCGTTCACGTCCTTGGAGCCCTGCAGCGCCTGGACGATGCTGCGGGTGATCTCCTGGGTGACGACGGACTGTTCCTCCACGGCGCTGGCGATGGCATCGAAGCTGGTATCCAGTTCCTGAACGCTAGCGTTCACGGTGGCGATGCCTTCCGAGGCCTGCTGGCTGGAATGGCGGATGGAGTCCACCCGCTGGCGGATGCTATCGGTAGCGTCGGCGGCCGCTTTGGCCAGTTCCTTCACTTCGCCGGCCACCACCGCAAAGCCCTTGCCCGCTTCGCCAGCACGGGCCGCCTCGATGGTGGCGTTGAGCGCCAGGAGCTTCGTCTGCTCCGAGATCTCCACGATGGCCTCGATCACGCCGCCGATCTCCTGCGAGGACTGGGCCAGCTCCTGCATGTTGCGGGCCGCCGCGTTGGCGCCGTCAGCCGCCGCCTTGGACATGCTCCGCGTCTGTCCGGCGCTGCGCGAGATCTCGCCGATGGAGGACGACATTTCTTCCAGCGCTGCCGAGACGGTGTTGATGTTCTGGACCGTCTGCCCGGCCCCTTCGGCGATGCGGCGCAGCGTGAGACTTGCGTCCAAGGAGCTTCCGACAACCGCCTGGGCGGCCGTCTCGTTCTGGTTCGAGATGTCCGAGAGGCGCAGCGAGGCCTCGGCCTGGGCGCGGGCGTCGGCGCTCATGGTGTCGGAATCCCTGCGGATCCCTCCTAGGATGCCGCGCAGCCTCTTCACCACTTCGTACAACTGGCTCTGCATCTGCCCGATCTCGTCGCGGCCGATTTGAGCCTGGGGCCGCAAGCGGAGATCCCCCTCTCCCAGCCGACGGACGATTTCTGTCATTTCGCGCAGAGGCCGCAGGATGCTGCGGGCAAGCAGGACGCCTCCCGAAACGCCCACCGCCACCACCAGAAGGACGATCAGCAGGAACCCTTGCGTGGCGCGGGTCGCCTCGACAGCAGCCTCTTGGTCGAGCTCCACGCCTTTGGCCTCCACCAGCCGCAGCAGCTGGGAGGAGGCCGCGTCCACCTGCTTGCGCGCCAGATGCGCCCGTCCGTTCTTGAGGCTTGCCTTGCCGAAGTTCACGTCTCCCGCACGCGCCTTGCCGAGGATCTCGTCCACCGAAGCGGCGTATTCGCTCCAGGAAGAACGCAGCCCCGCCAAGGCCTGGGCGGCGGAGTCGTCCATCGAGGCGGAGTCTTTTGCCAGAATCTGGAAAAGCGAAGCGATGCGGGCGCGGCTTTCGGCCAAGTCGCCGCCGATCTTTTCGGCGTCTTCGGGCATCACCAGCAGCTTGTAGACATCGCCGCGCAGCTTGAAGAGCTGCTTGTGGACGAGCAGCGTGCGCTCGATGGGCTGCAGCGCCTTGTTGTGCAGGTCGTCTTCCAGTCCCACCAGCCGTTGCATGCCGATGCCCGCCACCAGCGAAACGGCCACGATTCCAAGCGTCATCCCCGCCACTAGTGCAAACAATTTGGTGCGCAGTCCTAGTCCCTTGTGAAGTTCAGGCATGATTCCTCCCCCCAATTGGTTCCGACGGATGCTACCACCCGCAGATCGGCAAGGCAAGGAAGACCGATGACGAAGAAAACGGCCGCGAGAATGCCAGAGGGGGCCGTGAGCGTATAGATTTTTACGCATGCCAGCCACAACCAAGACCGTCCTCGTTCTGATGGGCGGCTATTCCACCGAGCACGATGTTTCCCTCAAGAGCGGTACCGGAGTCGTCCGGCAGCTCGATCCCGAGCTTTACCGCCCTTGGCCGGTGGTACTGACCAAGGACCGCCGCTGGCGCTTTCCCTCGACGCCGCTCTCGCGTCAGGACCAGGCGAAGTTCAACGGCGCCGACCACGACCTGGAAGGGGGCGACGTCTCGGACGGCTGGGAATGGACCGACTACCCAGCACTGGAGCGCCTGCGCACCGCCCACGGCGCCTTCTTGGCGCTGCACGGCGAGTTCGGCGAAGACGGCCGCGTGCAGTCGCTGATGGAATTCTACGGCATCCCCTACACCGGCTCGGGCGTACTCGGATCGGCTTCGGGCATGGACAAGGCGCGCACCAAGGAGATCCTCTCCACCCGCGAACTGCCGCTGGCTCCTTCGGTAGAGCTCGCCACCACCATGGGGCCTCAGGCCTTGGCCGACACCGCCTACGAGTGGGGCGGCTTGCCGCTGGTGCTCAAGGTTCCCACCGGCGGATCGTCCATCGGCGTGGGCATCGCCAAGACGCGCGAAGATCTCGATCGTCTGTGCCAGGAATTGAGCAAGCACGGCCGGCGCATCCTGTGCGAGAAGTTCGTGCCGGGGCGCGAGTTCACCTGCGGCGTATTGGAAGGCGTGCCGCCGCTGCCTCCCACCGAGATCAAGCCGAAGTCCTGCGCCTTTTTCGACTTCACGTCAAAGTATCTGCCAGGCGGCTCCGAGGAGATCACTCCCGCCGACCTGCCTCCCGAAACCACTCATCTGCTTCAGGAGTTGGCTCGCAAGGTCCACGAGACCATGCGTCTGCGCGCCTATTCGCGCACCGACTTCATCCTGGGGCCCGACGGTCCCATCATCCTTGAGGTCAACACTCTTCCGGGCCTCACCGAGACGAGCCTCATTCCGCAGCAGTGCGCTGCCATCGGCATCTCGTACCGCGACATGCTCACGAGAATCCTGCGCCAGAGCTGGGATTCGTGAGCCTTCTCCTGGCCCTGGAGGCCTCGACGCCCGCCATCGGCGTCGGCCTTCACCGCATCGACACGGGCGAGAGCCTCGGTGAAATGGTGCGCCCCGGCGCGCGCGGCGACGTGCTCCCGGAACTCATCGCCCAACTACTTAAAGACGCTGGCGCATCCCCTTCCGATGTGACGCAGCTTGCCGCCGGCATCGGCCCAGGCTCCTTCACCGGCATCCGCGCGGCCTTAGCATCTGCCCAGGGCTTTGCGCTGCGTCGCGGGCTTCCGGTGCTGGGTGTCAGTTCTTTGTTGGCGGCGCTTGCCCATCCGGACATCGAAGCCCTTGCGGCCCGCCCTCGCGTAGCGCTTCTGGACGCCTACCGCGAAGAAGTCTTTGCGCGCCGCCTGGAAATCGGAGCCTCGGCACTCCCCGACCGCTCCCCCGACCGGCGTCTTCCGCGACACGATCTGTCCGAACTGACGCGCGACCCGGTGGTGTTGTGGCACGGCCGCACCCGCGAGGGGATCCCCGAAACGGCGCTCGACCTGTTAGACTATCTGCGGCCCGCCGGCATCGCCCGCCTCGCGCTTGCGGGCAACTTCACGGAAGCGGTGCCCAACTACCTGCGCGAAGCGGCCCCAGTGGAAGCGCGCTTGGCGGCAGGCAAGAGCGTCTAAAGCCTAGCCTGCAGGTTCGATGCGGCGCAGCACGCGGCAGGGATTGCCGACCGCGATCACGCCTTCGGGGATGTCGCGAGTCACCACGCTGCCGGCACCGATGACCGAGCGGCTGGCGATGGTGACGCCGGGGCGCACGATGACGCCGGCGCCGATCCAGACATCGTCGCCAATGGTGATGGGGTGAGCAAACTCACTCATGCTTGCCCGTTCGAGAGGATCGAGAGGATGCGCGGCCGTGATCAGTTGGACATTGGGGCCGATCTTGGTGCGTTCCCCGATGGTGACGGGAGCGCAGTCCAGGATGGTTCCGCCGGCATTCATGTAGCTCCGGTTTCCGATGCGCAGGTTGTATCCGTAGTCGCAGAAGAAGGGCGGCTCGATGTAGATGTCTTCGCCAGCAAAGCCGAGGAGAGCCAGCAAGGCCCGAGTCACTTCGCCAGTCATCTCGAAGGGTTCGCAACGGAAGCGGCGACAGAGTTCGTGCGCCCGCTTCCGCTCGGCAACCAACACGGGATCATCGGAGCGGTAGAGCAGCCCAGCAATCATCTTCTGCTTTTCCGTGAGTTCCGCCATTTTTCCCCCTTTGTACCTGCGATGATGAGTCCTTTACGGACAAGAATAGCCCGTAGGCTCCCATTGGTGCCAGATCAAGCCTTATGTTCCGTCGAGGCCCTCTGCTTGTGTGCAGTGATCACAGTGTAACTGTAAGCATTTACGGTAATTATCCATTCCTCCGTACTTACATACCATTTTTTACCCTTTCGGGTTATTTCGCAATTGACGCCTTTTATTTTCGTCCTGCACCACTCGACAACATCACTCACATTTAATTCAAGATTGTTCCTGATTCTATCTGCCCCCATCGGGGTGGTATGGAGCTTATGTAGACTTTCAATCAAATCGCATTCATCATTCAGTACACCTGCTGTCAAGGTTCCGTTTCCCCTCACCGCCATCATTTGCATGGATAGAGACGATCATATTTCAAGAGAGCACTTGGCAATGAATCGTCAACATATGCCTGCCAATCCACATTCCTCCCCGAATATATGGAAACCGGATCTTTGAGGATATAATAAACAAAAGGCGCAAGCGCTCCTACAATAGATCCGCCGATGATAAGCGGTGCCACGGCTTTATGATCGTCATCAACAACATGATCAATGACAACCCCCGTCCCGATACCCAGGATCCCGAATACGAGCACACCAATTGGAAGTCCACTAATGTCTTTGTATTTAATCACGGGTCCATTCGTCGCAAAGGCATTGGCAATGGCAGTATCTTTGTCAAACATGGCGTTTGCGATATGAACATATTTTTGGGTCTAGTCCGGAATTAGTGGGAAACGTCGTTTTAGGCTGAATTTTGTGGAGGTAGTTTTCTTTTCATGGACAGCACCGAGCTCTACCAGCGTCTGCTAGGCCTTCATGCTCCGGTTGTGTCAAGTCTGTGGGTGTAGAAGTTGAAGTGGACGTTGGCATCAAGCCGCCTTACGGAGGCGTTTGAGATGAGTGGACGGGAGCTTTTGTCGATCCCATCGTTTTTGCTGTTCGGTGGCGACAGCGTAGATGATCTTGTCGAGGCTTTTGTCGGCCACGGCGATGCGTGCCGGATCCAGCCGACGCCGGA